>OITN01000197.1_pt1 | contig 17617 bp, 9 predicted proteins | sample 1586801 | NCBI WGS metagenome assembly OITN01 (sample SAMN02674964, study PRJEB24791) | human gut metagenome, SKBSTL008 | isolation source: stool | host: Homo sapiens | place: USA | reverse complement strand
GCGCTGTTTGCCCTGCTGGGCCTGCTGGCGGGCTGGCGGCTGTGGAAACGGCTGTGGGGCCCGCGGGTGGTGAAGGATAAGGGGGCTCGCTGAATGTATCTGCATCTGGGCCAGGGCGTTGTGGTACCCTACCGGGACGTGCTCGCCCTCTTTGATCTGGACAACACCAGCGCCTCCCACCTGACCCGCAGGTTCCTGGAGCGGGCCGAGCAGGCCGGGCAGGTAGTCAATGTGGCCGAGGATCTGCCCAAGTCGTTTGTCCTCTGCCGCCCGGCGGGCGGGGAGGCCACCGTCTATCTCTCCCAGTTGTCCACCGCCACGCTGCTCCGGCGGGCGGAGAACAACAGCTTCGAATAAACAATCCAAACGGGCCGCCGGAGGCGGCTCCTGCGGCGGGGCCGCAGGGGCGGCCCCTGGCCGCCCGGATATCCCAATGGAGGTTTTCAAATGTCTGAAGAATTCGAGAACAGCACTACCCAGGTGGAGCACGAGTACGGCGGCTCTGAGATCCAGGTGCTGGAGGGGCTGGAGGCGGTGCGGAAGCGTCCGGGAATGTATATCGGAAGTACAACGACCAAAGGACTCAACCACCTGATTTATGAGATTGTCGACAATTCCGTGGATGAGCATCTGGCAGGTGCCTGTGATACCATAAGGGTAACTCTTGAGAAAAACGGTTCGTGTACGGTGGAGGATAACGGACGTGGAATACCTGTAGGTATGCATGCAAAGGGCGTTTCTGCGGCACGAGTTGTATTTTCTACACTGCACGCCGGAGGAAAATTCGACAATTCTGTATACAAGACCAGCGGAGGTCTGCACGGAGTTGGTTCGTCGGTTGTAAATGCACTATCCACATATATGGATGTGGAGATAAGCAGAGATGGCTTTATCCACCATGACAGATATGAAAAGGGTGTTCCTGTTGTGGAGCTTGAAAATGGCCTGCTTCCTACTATAGGTAAAACCAAAAAGACAGGAACAAGGATTAATTTCCTGCCTGACCCGGAGATTTTTGAGAAGACTAGATTCAAGGAAGAGGATGTAAAGAACAGACTTAAGGAGACTGCGTATCTCAATCCGAAGCTTACAATCATATACGAGGACAAACGAGGCGATGAGACAGAGCATATTGAGTATCATGAGCCTGAGGGTATTATCGGTTTTGTAAAGGATTTAAATAAAAATATAGAAAAGCTGCATGATGTCATTTACTTTACAGGAGAGAGTGAGAATATAAAGGTTGAGGTGGCTTTTCAGTATACAAGCGAGTTCCATGAGAATATTCTTGGTTTTTGCAACAATATATACAATTCTGAGGGTGGAGCACATATCACAGGCTTTAAGACAGCCTTTACAGGTATTATAAACTCATATGCCAGAGAGCTTGGTATATTAAAGGACAAGGATGCGAATTTCAATGGAGCAGATGTCAGAAACGGCATGACTGCTGTAGTGTCAGTAAAGCATCCTGACCCTAGATTCGAGGGTCAGACAAAGACAAAGCTTGACAATCAGGATGCAAACCGTGCAACTGCCAAGGTGACAAATGATGAGGTACCGCTTTATTTTGACAAGAATCTTGAGGTCTTAAAGACGGTAATATCATGTGCTGAGAAGGCCGCAAAGATTAGAAAAGCGGAGGAGAAGGCAAAGACCAATCTGCTCACAAAGCAGAAGTTTTCATTTGATTCAAACGGAAAGCTTGCAAACTGTGAGAGCAGGGATGCTTCTAAGTGCGAGATTTTCATAGTCGAGGGAGATTCGGCCGGAGGCTCGGCAAAGATGGCAAGAAACCGTATGTTTCAGGCAATCATGCCGATTCGAGGCAAGATTTTGAATGTTGAAAAGGCAAGTATTGATAAGGTACTGGCAAACGCTGAAATAAAGACAATGATAAATGCGTTTGGCTGCGGATTTTCGGAAGGGTATGGAAATGATTTTGATATAACAAAGCTTCGCTATGACAAAATCATCATTATGGCCGATGCCGATGTGGACGGAGCTCATATCTCCACACTGCTTTTGACTCTGTTCTTCAGGTTTATGCCTGAGCTTATTTTAGAGGGACATGTATATGTTGCCATGCCTCCGCTTTACAAGGCTATTCCGTCAAAGGGCGAGGAAAAATATTTGTATGACGATGCGGAGCTTGACAAGTACAGAAAGACACATACAGGCAAGTTTACGTTGCAAAGATATAAGGGTCTTGGAGAGATGGATGCGGATCAGCTCTGGGATACCACACTAAATCCCGCAACAAGGATGCTAAAGCGTATTGAAATAGAGGATGGGCGCCTGGCAAATGATGTGACATCACTGCTTATGGGTAGTGATGTGCCACCGAGAAAAGAGTTCATATACGAGCATGCGCATGACGCGGAGCTGGATGTGTAAGCATGACGCTTCTGCTTTTGGTTCTCAGTGGTTCTGAATAGTGTAAGCAGTATTTATAATCGGAGAAAAACATGGATAGAAATATAGATAACAATGTAGACAACAATATAATTCAGACCGAATATTCGGAGCTGATGCAGAAATCATATATTGATTATGCGATGAGTGTCATTATAGCAAGAGCCCTGCCGGATGTGCGCGATGGGCTTAAGCCTGTACAAAGGCGTACACTTTATGATATGCATGAGCTGGGCATCAGGTACGACAAGCCATACCGAAAGAGTGCGCGTATAGTCGGTGATACAATGGGTAAATATCATCCACACGGCGATTCATCGATCTATGATGCGATGGTTGTTTTGGCACAGGACTTCAAAAAGGGCATGCCGCTTATCGATGGACACGGTAATTTTGGTTCAATCGAAGGAGACGGAGCCGCTGCCATGCGTTATACTGAGGCAAGACTTCAAAAAATCACACAGGAAGCATATCTTGCTGATCTAGACAAAAATGTGGTTGATTTCATTCCAAACTACGACGAGACAGAAAAAGAGCCAGAGGTGCTTCCGGTCAAGGTGCCGAACCTTTTGATAAATGGAGCTGAGGGTATAGCAGTCGGCATGGCTACAAGCATTCCGCCACACAATTTTGGCGAGGTGGTGGACGGTGTGATTGCTTATATGAAAAATCCTGATATCACCACAGCTGAGATGATGCAGTATATAAAGGGGCCTGATTTTCCGACAGGAGGCATTGTTGCAAATCAGGATGATCTTGCAGCAATATATGAGACCGGACAGGGAAAGATAAAAATCCGTGGAAGAATCGAAATAGAGAAGGGGAAGGCAGGAAAGGACAAGCTTGTCATTACGGAAATTCCATACACAATGATTGGTGCCAATATAGGAAAATTCTTAAATGATGTCTATTCACTTGTCGAGTCAAAAGCGACAACGGATATTGTGGATATAACCAACCAGTCATCGAAAGAGGGAATAAGAATTGTCTTAGAGCTTAAAAAAGGTGCTGATGTTGAGGCACTTAAGAACCTTTTGTATAAAAAGACAAAGCTGGAGGACACTTTCGGTGTAAATATGCTGGCTGTCGCAAATGGAAGACCTGAGACGCTTGGTCTTGTACCCATCATAAGGCATCATGTCAATTTCCAGTATGAGATTGCAAAAAGAAAGTATGAGACACTTCTTGCAAAGGAGCAGGAGAAAGAAGAAATACAGCAGGGACTCATAAAGGCCTGTAACGTGATAGATCTGATTATTGAAATATTAAGAGGAAGCCGGGACCAGAAAATGGCAAAGGCATGTCTCATAAACGGAGAGACAGAGGGGATTAAATTCAAGTCAAAGGCTTCAGAAGCCATGGCAGCCCAGCTTTGCTTTACTGAGCGTCAGGCAGCTGCTATCCTTGAAATGCGTCTGTACAAGCTGATTGGACTCGAAATTGAGGCTCTGATTAAGGAGCACGAGGAGACCAGGGCAAAGATTGCAGAGTACAGCGATATTTTAGAGCATCGCTCATCCATGGCAAAGGTCATTATGAAGGAGCTTAAAGCGTTCCGCAAGGAGTATGCAAGGGACAGACGCACGGAGCTTGACAATCTTGAGGAAGCTGTTGTGGTCAAAAAAGAGCTTGAGGTATCGGATGTAGTGCTGCTTATGGACCGTTTCGGCTATGTGAAGACAGTAGATACTTCAACCTATGATAGAAACAAAGATACAGCTGACGCAGAGAACAAGCTGATATTAAAGGTCAAAAATATAGATAAGCTGTGCATTTTCACAAACAACGGAAACATGCATCTTGTCAAGGTGTTAGACCTGCCTTACGGCAAATTCCGTGACAAGGGCACACCTATTGACAATGTAAGCAACTATGACAGCAATAAGGAGGATATAGTATTTATAGCACCTCTTATGGATGTTGAAAAGCACAAGCTTATATTTGGAACAAAGTCAGCCATGATAAAGCTCGTGGATGGTGCTGAGTTTGTGGTGACACGAAGGACCTCGCAGGCTACAAAGCTCATGGATGATGATGAGCTGTTATTTGTTGACATGCTTTCAGAGAATGCTACAATGGTAATGCGTTCAAAGAAGGAGATGTTCCTTCGAATCGACTGTGGCACTATTCCTGAAAAGAAAAAGGCAGCAGTAGGTGTCAGGGGAATGAGGCTTGACAGAGAGGATGAGCTTACTGACATTTATCTGCTTAATGACCAGGAGGAAAAAGAGGTCGAGGTAAAGGGTAAGCAGGTGGCGCTTCACAGGCTGCACATTGCAAACCGTGACACTAAGGGCGTGAAGAAATAATATATCGCATGACAATATAACGTAAAGCATAAACTGTGTACGGTTTTGAGTATGTATGGCCTGGAACAGTTAAAATATCTGACATGAAAGGAAGCGATGAGCTTGTTGGACAAATTAAGAGAGCTTGGCATTTCAGAAAATCTGATTAAGGAAATTGAAAAGTTTCGTTCGCAGTATCCGGTGGACAAGAAGTATGAGTCAAGAATCCCTGTGCCTACACAGTTTTATTACGGAAGCGATGTGTGGGAACAGGCTATAACAGCTGTTTTGTGTGGAGAAAATCTGCTTTTAGTAGGAGAAAAGGCCACAGGAAAGAATCTTTTCGCAGAGAATCTGGCAGGTGTATTTAACAGACCACGCTGGGATGTGTCATTCCACGTAAATATGGATGCAGCATCACTTATCGGAACCGATACTTTTCGCGCCGGAGAAGTAACCTTCAGGCCGGGACCTGTGTATACAGCCGCAAAAACCGGCGGCTTTGCGGTGCTTGACGAGATAAATATGGCAAAAAGTGAGGCTATGGCAGTGCTTCATGCCACACTTGATTTCAGACGTACAATAGATGTGCCGGGCTATGACAGACTGTCGCTTCATCCGGCAACAAGATTTATTGCCACGATGAATTACGGCTATGCAGGCACAAAGGAGCTGAATGAGGCTCTTGTATCACGTTTTGCGGTAATCCGGATGCCTATGATTTCAAAAGAGAGCCTTGTGAAGCTCATAAAGGAGCATTATCCTGCAATACGTGAAGCGGGAGCAAATGAGCTTGCGGAGGTATTTCTTGAACTGCATACCAAGTGCAAAAATGGCGAAATATCATCAAAGGCACTTGATCTGCGTGGTCTCATCGGTTCAATTGGTATGATGGAAAAGGGCTTAAATATATATACAGCTCTGGATATGGGTATAACAAACAAGAGCTTTGATGAGTATGAACAGACTCTTATCCGTGATACAATCCGTGCAAGAATTTCAAGGAAGATGAGCGGAGAGCAGCTATTTTGTTGATATGAGCTTGTGACATATGAAGGAATGGAACATATGGAAGAACAGGATATAAAGGAAGCAAAAAGAGCAAGAAACTTCATATGGATGGCGGCCTGTGATTATGACATAGAGCCGCTTTTTCTGGCATTTGCACCTGATGGATCTGCTGATATTTATCTGAACCTGATTATTGGGCTTGAATACAAGTGGTATGAGCATGACAAGATAGATGACTTATTCAATCAGCTGACAGGAAAAAACGCTATGCTTTATGAGGGCCTTTTATGGATAGGTTTGGAAAATGCTCTGTATGAAAAGGAGAGACAAACGAGGCCTGCCTTATATGATTTAAGGCTTGAGTACGCGAAAAAGAGCCTTGCAGGAGTCAATAAAAACAGGGAGTATTCGAGGATTGATATAATCAGAAATGCACATTGCAGAAGGATACTTGGAAAACCCTCAGGTCTTTGCAAAGAGGATGAAGAGATACTGCATGCTTTTTGTTTTACACCTGATATGACAACGGATGAGATTATAGTGAAAACGAGAGAAAATCTGTGGAAGTATTTCTCATATAAGCCGATAAAGGTGGTAAAGCCGCAGGGCATATATTTTTTACAGAAGGTAGCAGGAGCATTTCACTCAATAGGAAAAGTCAGCACACAGTATGTCAGAGCGAATAGCTTTTATGATAAAAATATGGCCTCGGACACAGCAGCTTTGTCTATGGAGCATTCAAAGAGATATCTGCTGCAGTTTGCACTGCAGAAAGATCCAATAGAAGCGAAGCGGTATGTGACAGCCTGCTTTGGAAAAAGCATGTATTCTGACAGGCAGCAGGCCGAGATGGAGAAAAAGCTCTGTGTAGGAAATCACAAAAACTGTCACTTGCTTTTTACCAGAGGTATTTCATCGGAGAAAAAGCAGACTGTACCTGATGAGATTGACAACAAAAGAGAGCGCAGGGAAATTCTTGCATTTAAAAAAGAGACAGCCATGCAATACGACAAGAATAAAGAGCATTTTGAAAAAAACATGGCAGTGTATCAAAACAGTATAAGGAGACTTACAGAAAGCCTTAGAATGCACCTGGAGACAGCAGATGAGACATTTATGGATGCTTCAACACACGGCCGTATAAAGCCTGCGAGAGTATGGAAGGCCCTGTACTTGGACAATCCGCGTGTTTTTGAGCGAAAAGATGAGGTGGAGACACCGGGCTTTTCTGTCGACATACTGATGGATGCGTCTTCTTCCAGAAAACAGATGCAGCAGAAAATAGCGGCACAGGCATATGTACTGTCAAAGAGCCTGACAAATTGTGGCATACCGGTGCAGATTTACTCATACTGCAGCATAAGAGGCTACACGGTGATGCATATTTTTAAGGAATATGATGATTATGGTGTGGAGGATGAGCTGTTTCATTTTGTTGCGGCAGGAAATAACAGGGATGGCCTTGCGCTGCGCGCGGCATCACATCTGATGGAGCTAAGTCCAAAGCCCAAGAAGTTACTTTTCATGTTTTCGGATGCAAGTCCCCAGGATGATCAGATAGCAGGGGAGGGAGCCTTTTATAAGGACCGGGAGTACACTGATGCTCTTGCTGTTAAGGACACCGTAAATGAGGTGCAGATGCTTAAAAACCATGGAATAGACGTAATTGGCATCTTCATGGGAAGTGCGCATGACAGTGAGCTTGCAACAAAGATATTCGGCAGAAGTCTCGTGAAGATAAAGAGTATCAACGAGTTTGCCGATGCTGTCGGACGAGTGTTAAATGAGATACTGACCTAGCATTTTAACTAAAAGTACAATAAATTTAAAGCAATGGAGATAACAAATGAAAGCAATATTATTTGATTTGGACGGAACGCTGATTGACTCATCAGAGGGCATCACAAAGTCGGCACAATATGCACTTTCACACTTTGGCATAGATGAGCCGGACAGAAACAGCCTGTTTTTCTTTATAGGACCGCCACTCATAAACACATTTATGGAGCATTACGGATTTACTAAGGAGAGAGCACTTGAAGCGGTCAAAAAGTACAGAGAGCGCTATAACAAAATAGGTATATTTGAATGTTCGCTTTTTCCGGGAGCCAAGGAATGCATAGAGGCGCTTAAAGCAGCCGGATATAGGATAGGACTTGCATCATCGAAGCCGGAAAAATCGTGTGAGCGTATTTTGGAGCATTTTGGAATACTGGATATGTTTGATGAGGTGGTCGGAGCTACGTTTGACGGCAGGATAGATACAAAGGAAGAGGTGCTTAACGAGGTGATGCGCCGGTGGTCAGACATTCCAAGGGATGAGATGTGTTTAATCGGAGATACTATGTTTGACATTGAAGGGGCAAACCGTGTCGATGTGCCAAGCATAGCGGTAAGCTTTGGCTTCGGCGATGTTAACGAGATGGTGAGTGCAGGAGCAAAAGCTGTGATAGATGATTTAAAGCAGCTTCCGGATGTGATTTCCAAGCTTTTTGATTAGCTTTTATGAAAATGCAATGCATTGAGACCTGAGGTTATAAACAGTAGATAGGAATGAGATTTCATGAATAAGAATTTAAAATTAAGAGCGATAGTGTGGGAGATAATTGTCCCGATTGTGCTTTACTACATTGTTTTTCTAAGTACGATGTACTTTATTTTTGCGTTTATCGGGCATACAACTTCGACATACATGATAGCGCAGATAATATCTGCTGCAATTACAATACCATTTATGTATTTTGCAAGCTATAAGCCGACACAGCAGATGTTTGTTAAAAAACCAAAGATAGACAGGGCACTTTTTATAAATGTGCTCTGGGTGATTGTGATTACACTTTTCATTTCATTTGCGCTCAATAATATTATCACCATGTCACCGCTTATCGGGCTCTCAGAAGGATATGCCAGGGCGAATGAGAGCTTTTATGCAAGCACTCTTGTAATTGAGCTGATTGGCTCGGCAATTCTTTCTCCGATTATGGAGGAGCTTGTTTTCAGAGGCATTGTATTTGGAAATATGCGCAAAATAATGAATGTTCCACAGGCTGTATTTTTGTCGGCGCTTTTGTTTGGGCTCATTCATTTTAATATAGTGCAGTTTGTCTATGCTTTTTTACTTGGCCTTGTGCTTGCAGCTTTTATGTATAAGTCAGGGCATGTGTATGCGGCCATGATTGGGCATATCACCGCAAATGCGTTTGCAGTCATAAGGACAGAGACCGGTATTTTGAAGTGTACTGTTGATGGCAGTGTAATGGCATGGGTGGTATCTGTCATGTGCCTTGGTGTTGGTGCTGTGATATTTTATTATTATGCGAAGCACACAGAAGGAACTGTTTAGCATGGACCGAAACGGAGTGCAGACAAAATACGAGTATCGTGCAGTTTTACGAATATGAGCAATGCGATTTAGGATAGTTACTGGATGTTTATAAAAATCAGCTATACAATAAAAAGTATAGCTGATTTTTTTATGATATCAGCCAAGAAAAGTTACTGTAAAGTATACACAATTCAGACACAATTTGTTATAAGGACGTTTTTTAACATGAGTTATTGAAAAAAGTTTTGGAATTTTAAAAAGCGAATTGTGTGTATACCCTTATAAAAAAGATAAAAATGCAACTATAGTCAGAAAAATAACTTTATGATATTAAGTTATCAAATAATCAGACAATAGTGAGAAAAAAACTATTTACATTGAGCTTTCATAGTTGTAAAATCATAAACAGGAAATGATTCACTTCTTAATAAGTTATCCGTTAACAAATTTACACTAGGAAAGGAAGAACCTATGAGTAAACAATGGAATGAAAGCACAGCCACAGCTAAGGGATTATATGATCCTCGCTACGAGCATGATAACTGTGGAATTGGTGCAGTAGTAAATATCAAAGGTATCAAAACACATGAGACAGTCGAGAATGCTTTAAAGATTGTTGAGAACTTAAAGCACAGAGCCGGAAAAGACGCTGATGGTAAGACGGGAGACGGTGTCGGCATCCTGCTTCAGATTTCTCATAAGTTTTTTAAGAAGGTTACAAAGCCACTTGGAATAGATCTTGGAGACGAAAGAGATTACGGTGTGGGAATGTTTTTCTTCCCTAATGATGAGTTTAAGACTATTCAGGCAAAGAAGATGCTTGAGGTTATCGTGGAGAAGGAAGGTCTTGAATTTCTCGGATGGAGAGAAGTGCCTACAGAGCCTGATAAGCTTTCTAAAAAAGCCAGAGACTGTATGCCATGCATCATGCAGTGCTTTGTAAAAAGACCTGAGGATGTTGAGAGAGGACTTGAGTTTGACAGAAAGCTGTATGTTGCAAGACGTGTTTTCGAGCAGTCAAACGACAATACATATGTGGTTTCCTTCTCAAGCAGAACAATCGTATATAAGGGAATGTTCCTTGTAGAGCAGCTCAGACAGTTCTTCATGGATTTACAGGATCCTGATTATGAGTCAGCAATCGCCACAGTACATTCAAGATTCTCTACAAATACAAACCCAAGCTGGGAGAGATCTCATCCAAACAGATTTATCGTGCACAATGGTGAGATTAACACTATTCTTGGAAACTCTGACAAGATGTCAGCCCGTGAGGAGAACATGGAGTCTCCAAAGCTTAAAAAAGAGTTCCAGAAGGTTTTGCCGGTTATCAATGCGGCAGGATCTGACTCAGCAATGCTTGATAATGCGCTTGAATTCTTGGTAATGAGTGGTATGGAGCTTCCACTTGCCGTTATGATAATGATTCCTGAGCCATGGGCAAACAATTCAATCATGACTCAGAAGAAGAAGGATTTCTACCAGTATTACGCTACAATGATGGAGCCATGGGATGGTCCGGCTTCAATCGTATTCTCAGATGGTGATTTAGTCGGAGCAGTGCTTGACAGAAACGGACTTCGTCCATCACGTTACTATGTGACAGATGATGATTATCTTATCCTTTCATCTGAGGTCGGAGTACTTGAGATTGACCCTACAAAGATAGTGAAAAAGGATCGTCTCCGTCCGGGAAAGATGCTCCTTGTGGATACTGTTGCAGGAAAAATCATAGATGATGATGAGCTCAAGGAGAGATATGCAGACAAGCAGCCTTATGGTGAGTGGATTGACAGATACATGGTAAATCTTAAGGATTTAAAGATTCCTAACCAAAGAGTACCTGAGTATACAAAGGAAGAGCGCCAGAGAATGCAGAGAGCTTTCGGTTACACATATGAGTCACTCAAGGATTCAATCCTTCCGATGGCTAAAAATGGTGTTGAGGGCACAGCAGCCATGGGTACTGATACACCGCTTGCAGCTTTATCAGGTAACAGGGAGCCGTTATTCAACTACTTTAAGCAGCGCTTCGCACAGGTAACAAACCCGCCTATCGATTCAATCCGTGAGGAGGTTGTCACATCAACCACACTCTATATCGGTGAGGCCGGAAATGTGCTTGAGGAGAAGCCAGAAAACTGCCGTGTACTTAAGATTAACAACCCAATCCTTACAAACACTGACCTTATGAAGATTAAGAATTTAAAGGCCGATGGCTTTAAGGTAGAGGTTTTACCTATTATATATTACAAGAACACAAGTCTTGAGAAAGCTGTAGACAGACTTTATATAGAGGCTGACCGTGCATACAGGGACGGAGCCAACATTATTATCCTCTCAGACAGGGGTGTTGATGAGAACCACGTTGCAATTCCTTCACTGCTTGCAGTTGCTGCATTGCAGCAGTATCTTGTAAAGACAAAAAAGAGAACATCTCTTTCTCTTATTCTTGAGTCAGGAGAGCCGAGAGAGGTTCATCATTTTGCTACACTGCTTGGCTTTGGTGCAAGTGCAATCAACCCTTATCTGGCACAGGATACAGTTAAGCAGCTTGTTGACGAGCATATGCTTGACAAAGATTATTATGCAGCAATCGATGATTACAACCATGCAATCATCACAGGTATCGTAAAAATTGCAGCAAAGATGGGTATTTCAACCATCCAGTCATATCAGGGCTCAAAGATTTTTGAGGCAATCGGTATTGACAAGAGTGTTATTGATAAGTATTTCACAAATACAGTAAGCCGTATCGGTGGAATTACATTACAGGATATCGAGAACGATGTGAATGAGCTTCACTCTGCGGCCTACGATCCGCTCGGACTTGAGACAGATGTTACACTTGACAGCAAGGGCAGACACAAGATGAGAAGCGGAGCTGATGACCATCTGTACAATCCGGCTACAATCCATCTTCTCCAGCAGTCGACACAGCGCGGTGACTACAATCTGTTCAAGCAGTACACAGCACTTGTGGACGAGGAAGAGAAAAATACAAACATCCGTGGACTCATGGATTTCAACTATCCTAAGAAGGGTGTCAAGCTTGAGGAGGTTGAGAGCGTTGACTCAATTGTGACACGTTTCAAGACAGGTGCTATGTCATACGGATCTATTTCCAAGGAAGCACATGAGACACTTGCAATTGCCATGAACCATCTGCACGGAAAATCAAATACCGGTGAGGGTGGAGAGGACAAGGATCGTCTCACAATCGGAAAAGACGGAAAGAACCGCTGTTCAGCAATCAAGCAGGTTGCTTCAGGACGTTTTGGTGTCACAAGCAGATACTTAACAAGCGCACAGGAGATTCAGATTAAGATGGCACAGGGTGCTAAGCCGGGTGAGGGCGGACACTTACCTGGAAAGAAGGTTTATCCTTGGATTGCAAAGACAAGACTTTCAACACCGGGTGTTGCACTCATCTCTCCACCACCACACCACGATATTTATTCTATCGAGGATTTGGAACAGCTTATATTCGACTTAAAGAATGCAAACAGAGATGCAAGAATCTCAGTCAAGCTCGTTTCTGAGGCCGGAGTAGGAACTGTTGCGGCAGGTGTTGCAAAGGCCGGAGCGCAGGTAGTGCTTATCTCAGGCTACGACGGAGGAACAGGAGCCGCACCTAGCAGCTCAATCCACAATGCGGGACTTCCATGGGAGCTTGGACTTGCAGAGACACACCAGACTCTTCTTATGAATGGTCTTAGAAATAAAGTAAGAATTGAGACAGACGGTAAGCTGATGAGTGGCCGTGATGTGGCAATAGCAGCGTGTCTTGGAGCCGAGGAATTCGGTTTTGCGACAGCTCCGCTTGTAACAATGGGCTGCGTAATGATGAGAGTATGTAACTTAGATACATGTCCGGCAGGAATTGCTACACAAAACCCTGAGCTTCGTAAGCGCTTTGCAGGAAAGCCGGAGTACGTTGAGAACTTCATGCGTTTCATCGCTGAAGAGCTTCGTGAGTATATGGCAAAGCTTGGCGTAAAGACAGTGGATGAGCTCGTTGGACGTGGAGATCTCTTAAAGAAGCGTGATAATCTAAGCGAGAGACAGTCAAAGATTGACCTTGACTGCATACTTAATAATCCGTTTGACGGCAAAAAGCAGAGTGTTATCTTCGATCCTAAGCAGGTATATGACTTTGAGCTTTCAAAGACAAAGGATATGACTGAGATCATGACACAGCTTAAGAGCGCACTTGAGAGCGGACAAAAGCGCGCGATTGAGATTGAGGTAACAAATACAAACAGATCTCTCGGAACAATATTTGGTTCTGAGATTACAAAGAAATATGACGATACGCTGGATGAAGACACATTTGTTATCAAGTGTAACGGTGCAGGCGGACAGAGCTTTGGAGCATTTATCCCTAAGGGACTTACACTTGAGCTTGTCGGAGATTCAAATGATTACTTCGGAAAGGGTCTTTCAGGTGGAAAGCTCATCGTATATCCACCTGCAGGAGTAAAGTTTGAGAAGGATGATAATATCATCATCGGAAACGTAGCACTTTACGGAGCTACAAGCGGTAAGGCCTTCATAAACGGTGTTGCCGGTGAGCGTTTCTGCGTAAGAAATTCCGGTGCAACAGCAGTAGTTGAGGGTGTCGGCGATCATGGCTGTGAGTACATGACAGGTGGCCGCGTAGTTATCCTTGGAAAGACCGGAAAAAACTTTGCAGCAGGTATGAGCGGTGGAATAGCATATGTGCTTGATGAGGACAATGACCTTTACATGAGAACCAACAAGCAGATGGTATTTACTGAGGAGGTCTCAAACAAGTACGATGTATTAGAGCTTAAGGAAATGATAAAAGAGCATGTAACACTTACAAACTCAGAAAAGGGTAAGGAAATCCTTGATCATTTCAGTGAGTATCTTCCTAAGTTCAAGAAGGTTATTCCTTACGATTACAACCGTATGCAGATGGCTATTGTACAGATGGAAGAAAAGGGTCTTAACGCAGAGCAGGCACAGATTGAGGCATTTTATGCCAGCACAAGAGGCTAAGGAGGACGCAGATAATGGGAAAACCAACAGGATTTATGGAATATGACAGATGCGAAGCAGCGTCTGTAGAGCCAAAGGAGCGTATTAAGAACTTTAACGAGTTCCATGTGTTCCTTTCAAAAGAAAATCAGCAGAAACAGGCTGCCCGTTGTATGGACTGCGGAGTTCCTTTCTGCCAGTCGGGAATGACAATAGCAGGCATGACATCAGGCTGTCCTCTGCACAATCTGGTTCCGGAGTGGAACGACCTTGTATATACCGGCAACTGGGAGCAGGCATATAATCGTCTGCACAAGACCAATAATTTCCCTGAGTTTACATCAAGAGTCTGCCCGGCACTGTGCGAGAAGGCATGTACATGTGGACACTGGGGTAGTCCGGTGTCAGTCAGGGACAATGAGCATGGTGTAATAGAGACTGCATATGCAAACGGATATGCAGCTCCAAAGCCACCAAAGGTCAGAACCGGCAAGAAGGTGGCAATCATTGGTTCGGGTCCTTCAGGACTTGCGGCAGCAGACCAGCTTAACCAGAGAGGCCATGATGTTACAGTATATGAGAGAGAGGACCGCGTCGGTGGCCTGCTCATGTATGGTATTCCAAATATGAAGCTTGATAAGAGCATTATTGACAGAAAAGTTAATATAATGAAGGAAGAGGGCATTCATTTTGTCACAGGCTGTGATGTCGGAAAGGATATAAAGCCGGCAGAGCTTTACAAGAAGTATGACAGGATAATCCTTTGCTGTGGTGCCAAAAATCCAAGAGACATAAAGGCAGACGGAAGAGATGCAAAGGGTATTTACTTTGCTGTTGATTACCTTACCCAGAATACAAAGAGCCTTTTAAATTCAAACCTGACAGATGGCAAGTTTGTATCTGCAAAGGGCAAAAATGTGGTCATTATCGGTGGCGGTGACACAGGAAACGACTGTGTCGGAACTGCAATCCGTCAGGGCGCCAAATCAGTCACACAGCTTGAGATGATGCCTTGTCCGCCTACAGAGCGTGCCGCAAACAATCCGTGGCCACAGTGGCCAAAGGTCTTAAAAACAGACTACGGCCAGGAGGAAGCTATTGCAGTATTCGGACATGACCCACGTATCTACAAGACAACCGTAAAAGAGTTCCACAAGGACAAAAACGGCAACCTAAAGGAGCTTACAATTGTAAGTCTTGAGAGTAAAAAGGACGAGAAGACAGGCAGATTCATGATGGTTCCGGTAGAGGGATCAGAGAAAAAGCTTCCGGCAGAGCTTGTGCTTATAGCAGCAGGCTTCCTTGGAACAGAAAGCTATGTGGCAAAGGCATTTGGTGTAGAGCTCAATGCCAGAACAAACGTAAGTACACAGGAGGGACATTACGCTACAAACGTAAAAAACGTATACGTGGCAGGTGATAACCACCGTGGACAGTCCCTTGTAGTATGGGCTATCAGAGAGGGACGTGAGGCTGCCAGAGAGGTTGATGAGAGTCTCATGGGATATTCATATCTCTCAGTACAGTAACAAATCATTGTAGCAATTCCCCTTAATAAATTTTATTTCATACATTTTATAGCAAAATCCCGGTGCATTGCACCGGGATTTTTGCTGTGGATAAACTGATTGAAATTTGATTTATAAGATGTTAAGATAGCAGTGTTTGACATGATAATAATAATATTAGGAGCAGCAAATGAGTAAAACAGTATTTTTTGACATAGACGGAACAATATGGGACGATGACATGGTAATTCCTGAAAGCACCCTAGAGGCTGTGGCAGCCCTCAAGGCAAACGGACATCTGGCATTTATATGTACAGGACGTGCCAGAGCCAGTGTGAGTTCAGAGAAGCTATTAAATATGGGTTTTGATGGAATAATTGCGGCATGTGGCAACTATATTGAAATGGATGGCAAAGTAATATACGAAAATAACCTGAGCGCAGATATGGTACAAAAGGTCATAAGGGTGCTTTCTGAGTGTAAAATGCCTGTAGTGCTTGAGGGCTCCACAGACTACTGGATAGATGACGAGGGCTTTGAGAATGATCCGTATGTGGATTACCTTTTTGAGTCACTTGGTGAGCATGCACATATAATAAGAGGATATGACGGCGAGATAAGAATTAATAAATTCTCCGCTGACGTGATAGACGGTACTGATTATGAACGTGTGAAGGCAGAGTTTGCCGATGATTTTCTAATACTTGAGCATGTGGAAAATGTAGTGGAGTTCGTGCCGAAGGGAACCTCAAAGGCAACCGGCATCAAATGGCTGTGCAATCATCTGGATATCCCGCTTGATGAAACCTATGCGATAGGCGACAGTGTAAATGACCTTGAAATGCTTGAGAGTGTAGGACATGGAATCGCAATGGGCAACTCAATGCCACCGGCTAAAGAAATTGCGGAATATGTCACATCGGATATTTCAGATGATGGAGTGAAAAATGCGTTAAAGCATTACGGATTGATATAGAAAATGTAAAATAAATATTAAAATGAAATATCACTGTTGACATTGAAATGCAATAGTGATATTTTATTTACAGAAAGAAATTAGCACTCGAAAGAAATGAGTGCTAACAGAGATAAAAGGAGGCAATACAATGAAATTAGTTCCATTATCAGACAGAGTAGTATTAAAGCAGTTAGAGGCAGAGGAAACAACAAAATCGGGAATCATCCTTACAAGTTCAGCACAGGAGAAGCCACAGGAGGCTGAGGTTATCGCAGTAGGACCTGGCGGAATGGTTGACGGCAAGGAAGTTAAGATGCAGGTAACAGTCGGACAGAAGGTTATTTATTCTAAATACGCAGGCACAGAGGTTAAGCTTGACGGAGAAGAGTACATCATCGTTAGACAGAATGATATTCTTGCAGTAGTAGAGTAAGATTAATTTACGGATAGAAGCTAAAGATCCGGTACGTTTTACATATCCGGTCATAGCTGCTTACATTTTGGAATTAAATATCAAATATATAAATAGAAAGGTCGTATAAATCATGGCAAAGGAAATTAAATATGGCTCAGAAGCCAGAGCAGCACTTGAAAAAGGTGTAAACCAGTTGGCAGATACAGTAAAAGTTACGTTAGGACCAAAAGGAAGAAATGTTGTCCTTGATAAATCTTTCGGAGCACCACTGATCACCAATGACGGTGTTACGATCGCAAAAGAGATCGAGCTGGAAGATGGATTTGAGAATATGGGAGCACAGTTGATCAGAGAGGTTGCATCCAAGACCAATGATGTTGCCGGAGATGGTACTACAACAGCTACGGTACTGGCACAGGCAATGGTCCATGAGGGAATGAAGAACCTGGAGGCCGGAGCAAACCCGATTGTTTTAAGAAAGGGAATGAAGAAGGCAACAGATAAAGCAGTAGAAGCAATCCGTGAGATGAGCAGCAAAGTCAACGGAAAAGAGCAGATCGCAAGAGTTGCTGCAGTTTCTTCAGGAGATGATGAAGTTGGACAGATGGTTGCAGATGCAATGGAAAAAGTATCCAACGACGGAGTTATCACAATCGAAGAGTCTAAGACAATGCAGACAGAGCTTGACCTTGT
>OITN01000180.1_pt1 | contig 19007 bp, 9 predicted proteins | sample 1586801 | NCBI WGS metagenome assembly OITN01 (sample SAMN02674964, study PRJEB24791) | human gut metagenome, SKBSTL008 | isolation source: stool | host: Homo sapiens | place: USA | reverse complement strand
CCGTAATATGCCGAAAATCCTCTGCATCCAGATATTCCTGTACATCCAGTCCACACCTGTTTAGTAATACATACCAGACACTATTGGTCATCAGTTCCCGGAATTCTACTTCCTGATTCTGTTCGTCCAGTTCTTCCAAAAATGTCCCTGTCACATCCAGTCTCAGTTCTTCCAATGCATCTGGAAGCCATTCCTGCATACTCTCCTTCGCTGCCTGATGCAGACTTTCAGCAAGTCCTCCTTCTGTATCTTCCAGTGATAACTGCTCCTGCAGATAATCTGCAACCAGTTGTTCACCTTCCATTGGAAGATTCCATAACTGTGGATCTTTTCCCAGATTCCGCACTTTATAAGTGTCCTGCACATCAAATACATACCGAAGTTTTGTTTTTGGTCCGGAAGTATTGTCAATCAAGGCAATCCCCTTGGATCCCTTTTTTATCCAGCGGTACATCTTCTGATTCCAGATTTCCATGGATGCTACGGCAGTTGCTTCCGGTCGCTGTGCATAAATTAAAAGCTGTTCTGGAAAAGTGTATTTGTACAGTCTGGATGAAGTGTTTAGGAACCGCATCCATTCCTGCGGACTGGCAGCTACATCTTTTGCCACCTCTTCCGTCAGCTGTTCCATTGCATATAATTTATTTGCCATGTGCTACTCCTTTTCATAAAATCAGGGACTGCTTAGTACAGTCCCCTTAAAATCATCGTTGTTTCTCTTTATAATGCTGCGGCAAGATCTTTTGACTTATTCTTTGGCACTTTGTCTGCCTCTTTTGCCTTGATCTCTGCCTTGGCTTTTTCCAGTCTTCCATGGATTCCACCTTTTACTTCCACTTTTTCGGCTGCTTTTTCTTTCTCCAAACGTGCTTCCCTACGCTCAGCATTTTCCATTACTGCGGTCTTTTTATCACAGAACTGAACCTTATCCGAAAGCTGTTCCTGTCTTTCCACCTGTGTCTCATTGACTTCCTGTACCATCGCATTTAATTCCGGAACCTGAAAAATGCCGTTATCAGGAAGAATCAGCACTTCATGAATGGAAGATGGGATGACAAAGTAATCACTTCCCAGGCATTCCCCAATCTGTTTACGAATATCTTCCTGCAGTAACAGGGAAGCTCCATTCATCTTAGCTTTGTTTGTCAGACAGAACATTGGGTTTTCCATGGCTTCCATATCCATTTTTTCATTCAGCAGGTTTTCTGGTTCTTCACCAAAAATCGTAGATTTGATAATCTCATTCATATCCATAAGTGTGACACCACGTTTTCGGTCTGCCACCATCGCATTCGCTTGAATCTGTTCGGCAGATACTCCCCACTCGTTCATCAGAGAAACAGTTACCGGAATACTGCTGATCCCTTCTCCATTTTCCTCCAGATTTACTGCATAATAAGCTGCAAAATCTCCGTGTTCTGTGACTACTTTATCTGCAAGAAGATCGGTATTCCATTCCTTATCACAAATTCTCATCTGTAATTTGTCCTTCATCTTTTCATAATCCAGAATATCTGGAACTCCCATATCAAAAAATTCTGCTTTTCCCTGTGCCTCAATACGCATATCAGCCACATCGCCAACACAAGAGTCTACATCTTTTCCATGGATATATTCCTGGTAGAGGGAATCCAGATAGACTGTCGGTACGATTCTCTGATCTCCGTTTGGAATCGTAATACCTGTCAACTTCAACCCGTTGTTTTTTTCTACTTCCTGCAGTTTGATTTCTGCGTCCTTATAAGACTCTGGCAGATACTCCTTTACATTGTCTTTGACATATTCATAAAATTCTTTTCTGTTCATCATACGCTTTTACCCCTTTCTGATCATGTGATGGTTCATTCTTTTTCTGCTGACCATCTGCTCGGCTTTCTTCTGATAAGCCATCATTCTCTTTACTGTTTTCTCCTGGTTTTTTCGTGCTTCCTGTCTTTTTTCCATTGCTTTCATCATAGTTTTCTGTTCCTTTCTGTGATTTTTTTGTATGAAAAAGGGAGCCTCACATAGAAGCTCCCAATCATAACCGTTGGTTTCCTTATTTGTTTTTCCTTTTTCTGCAGATATAAAGTCCTGCCATACCTCCTGTGGAGATTACCAGAAGCAGAATCGGCAGCCAAATATTCGTGCTGTCACCTGTTTTTGGTGCATTTGATACTTTTGTCTCTTCATGGGACTGTGGTGTATCCGGTGTGTTCGGTGTTTCTGGAACTTCCGGTTTCTCATTTGTCAGATTGAAAGTAACTTCCACGACTGGTGTACTGTCATTCGCATAAGCAAATGTCACTTCATGCTTGGTCTGATCCAGTGTGTATCCATCCAGTGTTTTTGTTTCCACCAGATAATACTTGATTGCTGTATCATATTTGCCGTTCTTAAATGTGGCAATCTCATACAGCTTACTTTCTGCATGACCGGCAGCGTCTGTCTTTAAGGTTTCCAGTACCTTTCCTTTGCTGTCACGGAGTTCAAATTCTACCCCTTTCAGCGGTTCTCCTGATGATTTATCTGTCTTATTGAGAATCACTTTTCCCTTGGCAGTATCATCTTTCATAGCCACTTTCTGAATTTCTCCGGTGTCTTTCACCTCAAACGTCACATCGGCTGTCAGAAGATATCCTTTCGGTGCCTGCTCTTCACGTAAGGTATATTTACCGATTGGCAGTTTTTCGATATAGTGTGCTTCCTCTGTGGAAGTCCAGCTCTCTACTACCTGATCATCCTTATCGAGAATCGTCAGTTTCGCACCTGGAATCTCAGTTTCTCCTGTGATATCAGTCTTACTGATCTCTACTTTTGTCACATCATCTTTCATCTCATGCTTCTGAACCTCTGCTGTATTCTCTACTGTAAAAGTAATACTTTCTGCAGTAACATATCCATCTGCCGGTTTTGTCTCTGTCATGGTGTATTCCTTACCAACAACCAGTTCTTTGATCACATGGGATTCTTCCGTAGAAGTCCATTCATCTACTGTATTGCCATCTGAATCCGTTACTTTCAGGTGTGCACCTGGAAGTTCTTTACCTGTTGTCAGGTCTGTTTTGGACAGCTCCACTGTGGTTGGCTGATTTTCAAAAGTAAAGTCGTAGCTTACTTCTGCCTGGTCTTCTCCGGCATATTCAAAGGTAAATTCCTGTACTTCTTCTGTTGTAACAAATCCGTCCGGTGCAAAGATTTCTTTCACATAGTATTTTCCGTCTACCGGAAGATCTGCCGTAAAAGTAATCTGTCCTTTTTCATCTGTTACTCGCTGCTCGATCAAACTGTCTTTCTCAAGAAGTACCTCGCCCTTTGCATTTTTGATATCTTCACTGGTATAAAGACCGAAGACACCACCTGCAAGAACACGTTCTGTATCTTTTTCTTTCTTCAGAACCGTAACCTTTACTTTCTGACGGGCATTCTGCCATTTCTCATCATAAGTGATGACTGGTGTGTCCTGATCACGGTAGGAAAGGTCAACATATCTCGGCTCTTTGTCCAACACATAACCGTGAGCTGTTTTTACTTCCTTCACATAGTATTTTCCAGCCGGGAGATCTCCCATCTGTGCAATGCCATTGGAATTTGTAGTAATAGTTCCCACTTTTTCATCTGCTTTGAAATAATCTTCGCTGACACCATCTGCCGCTTTGATATCTTCCGCAGCAAATACATCGAAAGCCACATCTGAAAGGCTTCCGGTTACATACTCAAAAAGATGCTCCACGGTACCTTTTACATGATCCAAAAGTGTCACCTTATCCAGAAATTCTCCATTTTTGTTGATGATCAGAAGTCCTGTTGGAACTTCATCTTTCATCTCTACTTTCTGAATCTCGGCAGTATCTTCCAGTGTGAACTTCACATCCGTCGTTTTCAGATATCCATACGGTGCCATTTCCTCTCGAAGGGTGTATTCTTCACCCACAGTCAGTCGTTTGATCACATGTGGCTGATCTTTTACAGAAGTCCACTGATCCACAACATTTCCTTCTTTATCGAGAACGGTGAGTTTTGCCCCATCCAGTTCCACACCTGTTGTTACATCAGATTTTGTGATTTCAACTGTTGTTGGCTGGTTCTTTTTCACAGTTTTCAGTTTTACTGTCTTCACATCCTGTCCCTGGTAAGAAGCATCCAGATTCAGAACTTCATCAGAGGATACAAATCCCGCCGGTGCTTTTAACTCTTTCACATAATACTGTCCAAGCGGCAGATCCAGCGTACATGCTGCAAGACCATCGTTATCAGAAGTCATTTCCTGCAGAAGTGTATCTGCCTTTACAATGATCTCACCTTTCTCATTCTTCAGATCTTCTGTGTTATAGATGCCAAAGACAGCTCCTGCTACGGTTGCACCATTCTCTGCATCCTGTTTTTCTACCTGGATTGCAACTTTCTGGCGGTCATCGCCAACCATCACTTCCTGTTCGATCACAGGTGTATCCTGATCCGCATAGACAAATGAGACATCCGATCTGTCATGGTTCAGGACGAATCCTTCCGGTGCAGTCTTTTCTACCACATAGTAAGAACCAAGCGGCAGGTTATCAGCAACTGCTTTTCCGTCTTCCCCGGTCGTTACCGTTGTTACCAGTGCATCTTTTGCATAGATCAGCTGTCTGTTTCCGTTTTCATCTTTCTGATAATCCGGTGTATAGATATTTTCAGCTGCATAGACATGAAATGATGCACCCTTCAGGTATCTTTCTTCATAAACAAAATCCTTTTTAAATCCGGTCAGCATCTCACCTTTTTTATAGATCGTCAGCTTTCCTTTTACCGGATGGTTCTCGTAATCTACCGTAATAATGGCATCTCCGCTTTCAGAATCCATCTGGTATGCTGTGTTTGCATCCACTGCAATCTCTACATAATTCTTGTTGATTGTGTACCCTTCCGGTGCGTTGACTTCCTCAATCCGGTAATGTCCGATCTTCAGATTCTTCGGCATGATCAGATATCCCTGGCTGTCCGTAAAATAGGACTTGTGAGTGGTTGTCACTGGGTAAGTTGTTACCTGCTCCACATACTTCTTGTTGTCCAGGTCATATACCTTAAATTCTGTTCCGGCAATCAATACAGATTTCTTTGTTTCATCATCTTTTTTCACGATTTTCAGTTTTGCCTTAAACTCTTCATCGAGAAGCACTCGCCAGATCTGTGGCTCGTTTGGATGATGTTCTGTGATATTCACTTCAAAATCATCGACTGGCTTGTAATTGTGCGGTGTTGTAGTTTCACGCACGATATAGCTTCCAAATGGTAATGGAATACTGCAGGCATACCCTTTTTCATCTGTGAAAATCTCAGTTGCTCCATTTTCTCCACTCACTACTGGTTTGGCAGAATCAAAATCATAGCTTCCATCTGCTTTCTTTGTAAGGGAAGATTTCAGATAAACTGTAAATCCGGCTCCGGATAACAGATCTGCATCGGTCTTTCCATTGTTGGCTGCTTTGATGATCTGAAATGGCTGTTTGATGACCTGCTCACTGGAAGTGCACTCTCTTTTTACTTCTGCTGTCATATCTCCTTCATAACTGCATGTAAGATCATGCTCTTCTGCATCTGCTAGGTATCCGGTCGGCGGAGTAATCTCTTTGACATAATATTTGCCAAGATATAAGCCATTTACAGAAGCCTGTCCTTTGTCATCTGTTGTAAGAGAAGCTACCTGCTCTCCTGCTTTATAAATAGTTCCCGTTGCTCCATCCGGGTACACGATATCTTCACGGGCATACAGTCCATAAACTGCACCTTTCAGTGTGGCATCTCCCTGTGGTACTGCTTTTCCTGTTTCTTTATCAACTTTGAATAAATTGATCTTTGCTGTCACACGGTCATTGCTGAAGGTATGGGCAAATGATACGGTTGCTTCTTTATCATTGGTGTAAGAAAACTTGAACGTATACACATCTTCTGTATTTCTTACATAGCCTTCCGGCGCCTGATCTTCTTTTACTGAATAGGAATATCCAATCGGAAGATCTGCTGTGAATTTTGCAGTTCCATCTGCTCCAGTAGTTGCTTTCTCAATCAGTGTTCCTTTTTTCTCAACAACGGTTCCGTCTGCATTTCTAATATCATCGGATGCATACAGAGCAAAAATACCGCCATTCAGTGGTTTCTTTGTATCTTTATCCTGTTTTACTACGGAAACATCTGCTTTCTGTCTTTCGTTGTTAAAAGTCACATCTGCAAATACAACTTCTTTATTCTGTCCGGCATAAGTCAGAGTCACTGGCTTTTCTTCGCTGCCGTTATAGAAATTGTCCGGTGCTTTTGCTTCTTTCACCACATAGCTTCCAAGATGCAGATTCTTCAGTGTAACAGAACCATTCTCTCCCGTAGTCAGATTATCTTTTACCAGGTCACCTTTGCTGTACACTTTTGTGCCATAAGCAGTTACGATATCTGCCCCGGCATACACGTTATACACTGCATTTTTCTGTCTGCGGTTTTCATACTGGAATACTGTTCCATTTTCACTGACATCTGCTCCGGTAAGAACCTGTCCTTCTTTGTAAATGGTAAGCTCTGCAAGCTGTTCTTTATTTTCTACAGTCACAGAGGAAGTCTTACTTGCTACCAGTTTTACATTTGTTGCCGTTGCATTTACTACATATCCCTGTGGTGCTGTGATCTCTTTCAGATAAACGGTATCCTGTGTCTTGATGATCGTAACAGAAGATTTTCCATTCTTATCTGTTGCCGGCATCTGAGTGATCAGCTTTGTACAAGCCTCATCGCTGTATACACCGAATACTGCACCTGCAAGATTGACATCCGCTGTATCGTCTTTCTTTACGATTTCGATCGTAGCCTGTTCAATCCAGGACACCTTTAAGCTTACATATTTTTCATCAGCGACACCTTCTCCAAACACAAATGCCAGATCCTGAACACTTGCATTCGTAGTCAATTTATATGCTGAATAATCTTTTGTAATACTTCCCTTCATTTTTGCAGAAAAAGTAGCACTTACATCTCTTGTCTGTGTCAGAGGAGCTGAGAGATAAAACGTGGTTCCTCCTCCAATTGTTACGCTTGCACCTGCCGCACTTACAGTTCCAGTAGATACATTATGGAGCTTTACTCCTTTTGGTAAGTCCATTGTGATTTTCTGCTGGGAAGATGCGTTGAACTGAATGTTCTCCGTTCTCTGAACATTTCCATCTACATAAGCCTTTACATCCGGCTTTGAAAATGACATCGCTACATCTGGTATTTCCGGCTTATTCACACAATAATTATAGAGTTCTTTTGCCAAAGCCTCGCCTGTAGCATTTGTTCCATAGAATGCATCACTGCTTCCATTGGCATACGATGCAGCCATGTGAATAATGATGAATCTTTTTCCTTCTGAGAAATCCGTGTGTTTATTCGCAAAAAAACTTTCGCTCCCTGCGGCATCTGTACCGTAATAACACACTTTTGCTAACGCCTGATTGTCCCCGATCTTTGTGATTGTATAATTTCCAGATCCTGGTCCTGGTTTTGCTGGCTGTACACAATACGCAGTTGCTCTGACGCTTCCGTAGCTGATATAGTACGGCTCTGTCAGATAGGTTCCAAGATTATAATCTGCATATCTATACAGTGGTCCTTTTTCAATTGTTACCTGCTGTGTACTTCTTGCTGAATAAGCCGAAACTGCTTCAAATGTTGCAATCTCTCCTTCTTCCATAGCCTCAAGATCCACACCTTCGTCTCCTGCCTGTTCCAAAACATCATGAAGCTCTAACCCTGATTCTTCATCATAGGTATCCTGATTCTGTGCCTGCTCTACCAAATCATCAAATTCATCAGCGTCAATATCGGTAATCTCCGATTCTGCTTCTGAATCCTCCGCTTCTTCTGTCTGCTGTTCACTGCCAGCTGTTTCGGATTCAGTCACTGCTTCACTCCCTGCAGCCTCTGTCTGTACTTCTGTTTCTTTCTCACGCACAATCAGGTTTCGGCTGATCTGGTACTTCGGATGCTCCTGATTTACCGGTTCCACATAATAGACCGCTTTGTAAGTGTCCGCATGATCTGTCGTAAAATCCTCATCCTTGTCGTTCTTTGCTTCCTCGAATGTGACTTTAACCTTGTCAGCATCCTTGATTTCCAGTCCTGTGTAGTCTGATTTCACATCAAATACACTGCCTGTTTCGATTTCATAATCTTTGGCAGTCACCACCTCATCTTCATCCAGAAGGTCTTTCACTTCCTCATAAAGTGGAGGTTTTTCCTCTGGCCGGATCTCCGCTGCATATGCCGTCATCGGAGACAGCACTGTACTAAGCATTGTCATGCCTGCCAGCAAGCCAGATACTACTTTTCTAAAATTACCTTTTTTCTTCATACTAAGGTCCTCTCTTTCATAATATTTGTATTAAAACAGACAGTCCTTAGACTGCCTGCAATACACTACTTATCGTTGCGGAAAACTCAGATTGAACTGCACATTTCCCTCGCCGGGATCAACCATTTCCACAGTTGCTTCATACTGTCTCCCTGTTTTTCTTGATACCAGATCCTTATAATGGATTTTTCCTTTAGACAGGAACTTCTTTGCTGCCGTCTTATCCATCTTTTTTCCCTGACTCGCAAGGAATTTATCATTCTTCCATAAGGTAAAAGTACAGTTCCGGTCAGAACAGTAAAAGTTTACTTTCCCTTCCTGGACATCTGCTCCACATCGGGGACATTTGCCAATGACTTCTCCTTTTGCCTTTCCCTGAAACTGATTTTTCTTTTCTTCTGAAATTCCCTGATACCTGGCAACCAGTTCCTGCATCAGTTCTGTAATCCCATTTAGGAATTCATCTGCTGTCTCTGTATTCTGGGCAATGTGATTCAATGCCATTTCCCACTCTGCGGTCATCTTCGGAGATTTAATCTCATCTGGCAGAACTGTAATCAATACATTACCATCATCTGTCGGCACCAGATTTTTCTTTTCCCTTTTCACAAAGCCAGACTGAATCAGTTTTTCAATGATTGCTGCCCTTGTTGCCGGTGTGCCAAGTCCTTTCTTTTCTGTATCTTCGGTCAGTTCTTCATTCCCTGCACGTTCCATCGCAGAAAGCAGGGTATCTTCTGTGTACTGTTTCGGTGGCTGTGTAAAATGCTCCGATACAAAAGAATCACAGGGACCATAATGCTTGCCTGCCCAGATATCCAACTCCGGCTCTTCTTTTTCTGCAATGATTCCAAAGAACTGTTTCAGTTTTTTCTCAATTGTCTTGAACCCTTCCTGCTTTGTTTTCTTTGCTGCGAGATAAAACGTATGATAATTACAGGTAATCTGGCATTTATGGCTTTCATAAATATAAGGATCTGCGGTTGCTGTCAGTACCCTGGCACTGATCAGATACAAAATCTTGCAGTTTCGTTCTTTCAGTTTACCTATATCTGCCTTTGCTACTTCCACGGTCGGGATAATTGCATGGTGATCAGATACTTTCTTTGAATTTAATACCTTACTCACGTCCGGCTGATATTCCAGCCCTTCGGCATAGGGCATTTTCCCAAGTAACATCTGAATCAGAGTTTCTGTGCTTTCTCCCATCTCATCTGTCAGATACTGGCTGTCTGTTCTCGGATAAGTGACCAGCTTCTGCTCATACATCTCCTGCACGGCATCCAATGTCTGCTGTGCGGTATAACCAAACATTCTGTTTGCTTCCCTCTGCAGAGTGGTCAAATCATAGAGCTTCGGAGGACGGACCGTTTTTTCTTTCACATCATCCTTTTCCACTTCGCACATACGCTCCATACAGTCCGCAGCCACTCTATCTGCATCTTCTTTTTTCTGAAAATGCTCTGTGACCGCATCCATCTCGTCAAACTTGATATGAGCCATATAATATTTTTCTTTGGTAAATTCCTTGATCTTCTGATTTCGATCCACAATCATGGCAAGTGTTGGTGTCTGTACTCTTCCAACTTTCAGATTCTGGTTATACAGAACGGAAAAAAGACGGCTCGCATTGATTCCCACCAGCCAGTCTGCCTTTGCCCTGCAAAGTGCTGACTGATAGAGACTGTCATAACACGAACCGTCTTTTAATGACGCAAATCCATCTTTAATTGCCTGTTCCTCCATGGAAGAGATCCAGAGCCGCTTCATCGGCTTTTTGCATCCTGCCTGCTCATACACCAGACGGAAGATTAGTTCTCCTTCCCGCCCGGCATCTGTAGCACAGATTACTTCATCTACTTTGGAATCTCGCATCAGTTTTTTCAAGATTCCAAACTGCTTTTTCGTGCCTTCCAATACCCTGTGTTTCCAACATTCCGGCACAATCGGCAGATCTTCATATCTCCATTTTTTATATTTTTCATCGTATTCCGATGCATCACATAATCCAACCAGATGTCCTACGCACCAGGAAACGATATAACCGTTTCCCTCCACGTAGCCATCTTTTCTTGTTCTGGCTCCAAGCACGGAAGCCAGTGCCATCGCAACCGATGGCTTTTCTGCAATCACTAATTTCATTTACTCCTGCTCCTCTTCTTCATCTTCCAGCACATTATCGTCAAAATCTTCATCTCTCAGGATTTCCGGTTCTGTACTTTCTTCCTGCTCATCTGCATCGTCTACTTCCCGTTTTTCTGACTCTGAATCTTCGGATTCATCTTCATCCTCTTCCATCTCATCCTCGTCATCATATTCATGCTTTGGTTTATAGACTTTGAAGTAATATCCTCCTGCCGCAGCTCCTACTGCAACCAGTGCAATCAGAAGATACGTTCCAAATGGACTTTTATCTTCTGGCATCTGGATTTCATCCTCTACCTTATCTTTCTCAGCTGTCTCAGTTGTTTCCGGCTTTTCTTCTTCAGCCTGTTTCTCTGGTTCTGCATAAACAGTATCTACTTCCGGAAGTGTCACGGAATCAGAAAGTGTGAAGTTCATCAGATCTTTCTCGCTGACTTCTGTAAGGAAATACACATTATCCTGAGATTTTGAATTGTCGATGATCAGATAAAAAATCTTACCACTCTTAGTTGAAATGGTATAAAACTCTTTTGTGCCTTCCGTAGCTGTTTTGGTAACAGAATCTGCTGTCTCGCCTTCTTTATTAAGCTGTTCCTCAATACCTGTTACTGTCCGATCATCCACGGTTCCTTTTGCATCTGTTGGCTCAGAAGCCTGTGCATCCTGTGGAAGTGGTGAAGTCGTTGTTTTCTCAGTCCCAGTTGTATCTGCACTGGTCGTAGTTGCCATTGCGCCATTACTGTCATTGGAGGTTTTCTGTTTTTCTGCCTGCTTCTTTGCCCATTCATAATAAGGATTCTGCAACACATACTTTTCAGAAGTATTTCCGGCACCATCCGTTACCGTGATTTCAATCTGTTTTGTTGTAAAATCTTTCTGTGTCAGTTGCACTCTCAGCATTCCATCCTTCAGCTCTGTATAAGTGGTGCCATTAACTGTTACTGCAGTAATCCCGGATACTGTATCATTCCCCTGAATCGTCAGCACACCATCTGTCAGGGAAGCAGAGAGTGTAGGCTTTTCCGTGTCATAACACTTAATAGAGCGATTCTGCTCATAGACCTTCCCCTCACCATCTGTCACACGCACATACACTGTCTGATTTCCAGTGATCGTGATACTTCCACTTCCGGTTACATCCTGCCAGCTTCCATCTTTTCCTGCTTTTGCTTCAATCTTTGCTATTGAGAAACCTTCCGGCATATGACTGGCATCTACCGTAACAGCAATGGTTGTTTCTCCCTGTTTCCAGCCATCCGGTTTCTCAATCGTGATTGCAGGCGTGGTATTCTCAGCTGCATAAGCAGTCTGTGTCTGGAGCAAAGGTGTTGTCAGGCAAAGAAATGTCGTTGCTGCAAGCAAGCTCTTTTTTACCCTGCTTTTAGTAATTGTTCTCTTCTTCTGTTTCATTTTTTCCAGATTCATCATCGGCTTTTGTTTCCTCCTTCTGTATTTCTACCCTGCCGGGCAGTTCATTTTTCATTCTCTTTTTGAAAGCTTCCAATTCCGGAATACTCATATCCATTGCACGGATAATTCTTACAATTTCCAGATTTTCCGCTTCTGTTTTTGCAATCTCCGCAGCCTTAAACCGCTTTAAATCTGCTTCATATCTGGCTTTGGAAGCTTCCATTTTCTCTTTGGCTTTCTCATAATCTGCCGTAGCTTTTTCAAGACTTTTCATCGGTTCTCCTTTCCGGACGGCTGATGCAGCCGCCCTTTTTTCTTACCATCGTCCAAATCCATAGAAATGGCTCTGCCAGTATGGGGAATTGATGGACGTATACTGCACCGGATGTCCACAATGGATCATCTGACCATTGCCTACATAGATTCCGATATGCGTTACCGGCTCCCCTGCGTCGTAAGTTCCAGTAAAGAAAATCAGATCTCCCGGCTGCGCCTCCGACTGGGATACTGGTGTACAAATGTTGTACAGTCCCTGTGCTGTTAGTCTTCCTGTATTCCTTACACCAGAGTTTGTCAGACAGTAGCTTACAAATCCAGAACAATCGAATCCACTTGGGGAATATCCACCCCATACATATGGTGTTCCAAGATATCTCGCTGCTTCATTTAACAAACGCTGTGCTGCTTCACTGGTATATTCATTGCCGCCAAAGCCTGCTCCTTCTCCAGTTTCCAGATAAAAGATCGGGTTTAACCGCTCTCCATTTTTCAGAAGTTCAATATGAAGATGGCTTCCTGTGGAATTACCAGTATTTCCTACAAGACCTATCTCATCACCTTTCGTGACGGATGCTCCTGCAGATACACTCCGGCTGCTTAAATGTGCATACCGCAGTTCATAACCTTTTCTGTCTTTGATAATGACGTAATTTCCATAGCTGTCGTTATAAGCAGAAGTTGTAACTGTTCCGGTCAGTCCTGCCATCACTTTTGTTCCCTCCGGTGCTCCGATATCCATACCATTATGAAGCTGATTTGCTCCTGATATTGGATGAATCCTGTATCCATAATAGCTGGTCACACTGGAGTACCAGTTAAAATCAACCGGTGTTGCAAACATCTGCAAGTTGCCTTTTGTATCGTTGTAGGCACTGAACAGTTCTTTCTGGAAAAATCCCAGCCTGTCCTGACAGATTGACATCAGGTTTCCACTATTTAAGGTGACATTCAGCACATCTACATCCCTTGTCCTAGTCACTTCCACTTCCTGACTTCCATTATCATCTGCCAGATAACATTCCCATGTCTGATGTCCATGTGCAGATGCCGCCGCATGATTATCATAGTAGACGTCAAACTGTACCCCGTATCTTGCGAAAGCTCCGGTATCTTCTACCGTATATTCGACACCATTCATTACCACCTTTGTTCCCATTGGAACAAACGGATTGGAAGCATCTACCGCTAAGGTGTGATTGGCTGTTGGATATGCTCCACTGGCAGTTGGTCCTCCGCTCCAAATACCACAGCAGATTGGACAATTACAATATCCGCTTGTTACAACCTGTCCCAAAGATTCTCCAACTCTTACTGTTGCTGTCTCTGTCACAGTCTCATTGACCGCTTCTGTAGTCAGATGATATTGCTCTGCAAACAAAGCATCCAGCTCCGGCTTGACCTGTTCAAACGTAAACTCTTCATACTTTGCTGACAGATAACTGATCAGGATAAACGGATCATGCTCAATAGGTCCGATGTTATATCGGTATTCCTCATGTCCCGGTTCTTCAGATTCCATGTTGTTGATCCGCTCCTGCAGATTAGCTTCCAGCTGTGTGTAATACAGTTCCGCTTCCCGGATTGCCTGATCCGATGACAGATAACTGGTTCCGGTATAAGTGATCACATTTTGTAAAAACACTGCAGAGCATGACGTGACATTCGTTATGATCAGAAACATCAATCCGATCAGAACTGCTACACTGATATACACCTTCCGGTTTTCTTTAAAGAAGTTGGTGACTTTGCCGCCAATCTTCTTGATATAATCAATCGTACCTTTTGTAGCTGTTCCTACTGTCTGTTCACTTCGCTTCGCTTTGGCATAATCCCGTTTGATCTGTTGCTTCTGAATCTGTTTTTTCAGTTTCTTCTGCTCCTGACGGGTTGCCGCCTGTGTCTGTTTCTCTTCCTGTCTTTCAAGTCTGCTTCTTTTTCTGGATGCCCTCTGTTTCCTGCGTCTGGCACTTCTCTGTTCCAGCCGGTAAATACCTTCGCCGCCTTCTTCCAACTTATGGGCACCTTCTACCGCCGCATTATCGTCTTCATTTTTGCTGATCTCACGGTGCAATGCTACGGAAGTTGCACTTCCTGCTTTCTTGACAACAGAAGCTTTTTCTGTTTTCACAGATTCCCCTTCACCAAACTTCAAACGGGATTTTTTCTTTCCAGGAGATTCTCCTTCATTTGCCTGATAGACCTGTGCTTTCTTGGAATGCTGCTTAGCTTCCTTTTTCTTTCTTGCTTCTTCATAAGAAAACTTTTTGGCTTTTTCTTTCTGTTTCTGATGGCGGAAATTGACTCCATCCGTATCCATCTGGTTCAATTTCTCCATATCTTTGTCATTTTTCACAGAAGCACCAGTTTCCTCATAAGCAAACTTCAAACGTTGTTTTTGTTTTGGCTTTTTGCTGCCACCGGTCTGATTTCTCCGGCTGTCTCCCCTGTTTTCTGATAGATCCGCACGTTTTTCTTTCAGTCTCCCTGACTGTCCGGCTTCGGATTTTTCTGCAAGTCTGGATTCTTTTCCGACTTCAGCACGGATTCTTTTTCTATTTTGCTGTTTACTACTCTGTCCAAAATCCTCACTTTGCTTCTCTGTCCGTATCAGTTCCGGCGCATCTCTGGATTTTTGCACAAAGGGACGGATATTTTTCCCACTCCGTTCAGACTGGCGGGGAGACTTATCCACAAGGTTTTCTTCTTTTTCCCCCTGTTTTCTTCCCATCTGCACATCACTGGCACGGTTACTGACACGAACAGAAGATTTATCTGTCAGGTTTTCTTCCACCAGACCATCCTTGGTCATCTTTTGGACTTTCTTGTCCCTGACTTTCATTCTCTGTTCTGCCACTACTTACTCCTCCTTCTTCGGATACCCTTTCCCTGCCTGTAATAAGCAGAGAAAAGCGATGCCAAATACAGCACCGCCACTAAAAGTTAATACATATGAAATTGCTCGTAACATTGTCTTCTCCTTTGATTTAACCTGCTTCGGAAGTTTCCTCTAAGCGGGTTGTCATGATTTTATAGAGGGAATTTTTCGGGAATCTGTCTACGAACGGGATAATGACATTTCCATAGAACAGAAGTCCTTCCCCCTCATTACTGTTGGTTACATAGGACAGCTGGGTTGGTGAGATATTCAGCTGTTTTGCAAGAATCTGCCTGTCTCCGGAAGCCTGGTTCAGCATATAAATAAAATCTGAATTTTCAAATATATTCTCTATTTCCCTGGAAGACAATAAATCCTTAATATTCTGGGTGATGCCCGTTGGGATACCACCCCATTTACGGAATCGCTTCCAAATCTCCACGCTGTAGGCTGCAGTCTGCTCTTCCTTCAAAAGAAGATGGAACTCATCCACATAGTATCTGGTGGACTTATGGGCAGAACGGTTCATCGTTACCCTGTTCCAGACCTGATCCTGGATTACGAGCATCCCAATCTTTTTCAGCTGTTTTCCCAATTCTTTGATGTCAAAGCAGACAATGCGGTTATTGATATCCACGTTTGTCTGATGGTTAAATACATTCAAAGAGCCTGTAACATAGATCTCTAATGAAGTAGCCAGCCGCTGTGCTTCCGGCTCTTCCTGTTTTCTCAGAAGGTTGTATAAGTCCTCCAGGATTGGCATCTTCTCCGGTATTGGATCGGCAAGGTATTCCTGATATACTAACCGCACACAACGGTCAATAATCGTTTTTTCTACCGGTTCCAGTCCGTTCTTTCCACCAACGATCAGTTCACACAAAGACAGAATAAAATCTGCTTTTAATGACAGCGGATTGTCTTCCTCGGAATAATTCAAGTTCAGATCCATTGGATTGATATACTGGTCAGATACCGGAGAAACCCGTACCACCTGCCCATGCAGTGCCTGCACCAGTGCCGAATATTCGGCTTCTGGATCACAGACAATGATATCGTCCTCCGTAATCAAAAAGCAGTTTGTAATCTCTCTCTTTGCTGAGAAGGACTTACCGGAACCTGGTGTACCAAGAATCAGTCCATTCGGGTTCTTCAGACGTTTCCGATCAACCATGATCATGTTGTTGGATAATGCATTCAATCCATAATAAAGAGCTTCCCCTTCCTGAAACAACTCCTGTGTCGTAAATGGCACGAAGATCGCTGTTGAAGATGTGGTAAGCCCTCTCTGGATTTCAATCCGATTGACTCCAAGTGGAATACAGGACATGAGTGCTGCTTCCTGCTGATAATCCAGCTGTTTTAAAGAACAGTTATATTTCTGTGCGATCCCCTGCACCTGGAAAATATTGTTATCCAGCTTCTGACGCTTCTTTGCAGTATTCATTACCAGAACTGTCACAAGGAACATTCGCTCATTTCTGGACTGCAGATCTTCCAGCAGATTCTTCGCCTCTTCTCCATAAGTCACAAGGTCCGACGGAAGCACGTCCATATCATAACCGGAACGTACCGCTCGTTTCTGCTCTTCGATCTTCATCTTATCCAAATCTGAAATCTTGCTCTTGATCATTTTGATTGCTGAACTCTGATCAATGGACTGGATATGAATGTTGACATTGATGCTGTCATCTACATCCAGGAAGTCTGCAAGCATTCGGTCTGTCAGCTCCGGTGCAAGAATCTGCAGATAACTCACACTTCCCATCGTTCTTCCCATCATAAATGTCTGATTCTTGGAAAAGTTAAAGGAAGTCGGTGCAATAAAATCTTTGGTCTTTAATCCTGTTTCCGGAAGCATCTTATACTGGAACTTAAATGGTTCAATCCGATCCTGGTTGAACACATGATACATAATCTCCAGCCTTTCCAGACCATTCAGTGAATGTGCCTGTGCACCCAAAACCTTAAAGTTATTTAAGATATCTGTTTCGATTCTTTCAAGCCTCGGTCTTGCTACCTTCAGACTCTCTGCTTCAATTCCAAAAGTGATATACTTTGTCTTCACCAGACCATTATTTCCCTTGGAAAGCTGATTCTTCAACATGGTACGGTATTCTTCACGAATGGCATTGAAGTCATCGTTCTGATCCGGAATATCAATACTTTTCTCAAATTCAGCCACATCCACCTGCTGATTGATAAAGGACAGCTGCACACTGATGGAAGAATCAAAGTAATTTAAGAAATCACAGTAATTTTCAAATATCGTGGTCTTATCCTCATTTAAAGCAAGCTGATAGTTGATGTCATAAAACTGAATTGTCTTAGAGAAAAAGGTCTTTGTCACCTGGCAGATACCATCCTGCAGCATCCGAATATACGGAATACTCTGCTGTGCAGTTGTAGGAATGTTTTTCTGTTTCCTACGATCCCGTTCCTGCTTCTTCCTACGCTTTTCCTGTTCTCTTTCTTTTCTGCTTTTTTTGTTTCTTCTTTCCTGACGGTTTCTTTTTTCCGCCAGGGACAGACGCTCCTGCTGAGCCTCCTGCTTTGTCTTTTTTGCCATCCGGCACACCCTCCTTTTTTACAAGGGTGGAAATCTCCTGATAAAAATTTTCTGTCTTATATGGTCTTACCGCCGGACAGATAAACTTCTGTCGAATGATATTTGCCACCACTTTTTCAAATGGAAGCCCGTCTTTTTCATACATTGCCATGAAGAAAAATGGAAGCATGATCGTTACCATCAGGATGGCTGCGATACTGGAACCAATTGGTTTTCTCATGAACAGATAAAACGGAATTCCCACAACTGCGGCAAGTGAAAAGAAAATCAGCTGCCGCTTTGTCAGATTTAACGCTACTTTTGTTTTGACCTTGGTAAGGTCTTTGGGTACTGGTACATACGCCATGGTATGCGCTCCTTTCCTGCCCGTTAGTGGGCATTGAATATTGATTTGCTAAGGCTTCCGGTCTTGAATAATGAAAATGCAAGAATCACGGTATAAGCCGCTACTGAAAACATTGCTGCATGAAGGTCACTGGATATGGTCATTGCATTTACTAAAACTGCATAAATTCCCACACAGACCATCATGAAGAATCCCTGAAATGCCAGTGCGAACAAGCCTTTTAAATAGTTGTTTCCGATATTGCCCCATTCCTTATTGGTCATGGTGGCAAACGGAATTGGTGCTATGGAAGTATAAAGGTAAATTTCTATCATTCTTCCGTACAAGATTACCGTAATGATAATTGACAGAATGTGCATGGTAACACTGATTAACATCGTTTCCATGGATAGCAGGAACAAATCCCCTAACTCCATATCCTCCAGGGCATCCACAATCCGTGTAATTGCTTCTGTTGCATCCACCGCAGTGTTTCCTGATATCACCCCGGCGGCATTGTTGACCACATGCTGGCCAACATCAAAGACCGCCATCGTGATATTGAACGTATTTGTCACCAGATAAATGGCTACATACGCTTTGAAGATCCAGAGGAAAATGTTATAAGTCTCAAATTCATGGAAATTGTTTTTCTGTGTTACCATCGTGATCAATTCATAGCACAGGACAAAGGTGATGATCAGTCCTGCAATGGGGACAATCACCGTTTGGGATATATTCTGAATCAGATTAAAAATCCCTGCATTCCATCCCTGCGGTGTCTGTCCCACCTGCCCGGCTATGGTTCCCACCTGCTCATTGACAGACGTGAACATGTTATCCAAACTTGACTTGATAAGCCCGATCAGGATATCCTTTATCGCTTCCGTAATTCTCTCAATGATGGTGTTCATCTACCACTCCTCTTAAGAGAACAATGTTGCCAGCTGTGGAATCAGGGTAGTTCCCAGCAGCATGATTCCGGCACCAGCCATCAGCTGTTTGATGCCCTGGCTCTTTGCTTATGTGTGATAAAGAAGTAATAGAAGTGTAAAAAATTTTGCCGTTCCTA
>OITN01000161.1_pt1 | contig 20908 bp, 18 predicted proteins | sample 1586801 | NCBI WGS metagenome assembly OITN01 (sample SAMN02674964, study PRJEB24791) | human gut metagenome, SKBSTL008 | isolation source: stool | host: Homo sapiens | place: USA | reverse complement strand
GCAGTTATGATATCAGGTGAAGGAGTTCCGGCTAAGATAAAGGAATACGCAGCTACGTCTATGAATCTGACAACCAGAGAGGAAATTCTGTCAGCAATGGTAGTGTATGGTTTCCTGAGCTATTATCAGGGAAAAGTTTATATTCCGAATAAGGAACTGATGGACAAATTTGATGAAATGCTCCAGAAAGAAGCCTCTTTGGGATATGTGTACAGACTGGCAAAAGAGTCCGAACGCATGCTTAAGGCAACACTTGAAAAAGATACTTCTACTATGGAAGAAATACTGGAATATGCTCATAATACGGAGACGCCGATACTTTCTTATAATAATGAAGTGGAGTTATCTTCTATTGTAAATCTGGTGTATCTTTGTGCGAGAGACAGATACCAGGTGGAGAGAGAGGACAAGGCAGGACTTGGATTTGTGGACTTTATTTTTTATCCTGAAAATCCGGCAGATACAGGCATTATTCTGGAATTAAAGGTAGACCATACTGCAGATGAAGCTGTTCAGCAAATTATAGATAAAAAATATAATTTACGCTTTTCGGGAAAAGCAGGAGAAAAGGCAAAATACACAGGAGAAATCCTTGCAGTAGGAATTGGATATAACAAGAAGACAAAGAAACATCAGTGCAGGGTGATTACTTTACGGAAGGGCACGTTATATTAATTCTTGTATAAGGTGGAAAATAGAGGATATAAGCGGCTGTATAGAAATTTTATACAGCTGTTTGTTATGTTAGCGGAGAATCCTGCAAGCAGGATTCTTTTTTGTGTATAAGTTTGGTGAACTTTTTTTCATCATTTATGGTTATATAAATTTTCCTGTAACGTTTCTTCTGTCTGTGACTTAGTTATATAGAAAGACATCAGATAAAATAATGATACAGCAGACAGGAGGATTATCATGAAACGATATTTAGGAATATTCATTCTGACAGTTATGGTTGGTTTATCAGGTTGTGCATCTGATACAGACAGTGATACTCAGGTGAGCAGCCGTGCATATTCAATGCAGATACAACAAAATCAGAACCGTGTTCAGACATTCAATGGAAGAAGACAGATCAGGTCGTCAGATGGATCTATGTGGACACCGCCGGCAGGGTCATATCAGGATAAAGATGGTTATATTCTGGATAAGGATGGCACCACGATCGGTCAGACAGGACCATTAAAAATCCCGAAAGATGCAGTAGGATAATAAAAATACAAGGAGCAGGAATGGAGAAATCAGAAATCGAAACAATCTACCGTAAGTATTTCCATGATGTCTTTCTCTATATCCGGGCACTTTCCGAAAATGAAAGTCTGGCAGAGGAAATCACCCAGGAAACATTCCTGAAGGCAATGAATAATATTGAGAAATTTGATGGCCGGAAGGATATCCGCGCATGGCTATTTGTAATTGCGAAGAATACATATTTCCGCTATTGCAGACGAAATAAAATCTATGTGGGCGAAGAATTTTCAGAAATAATGCAGGATTCCATGCAGGATACATCCCCGGCCGTACTGGATCAGATCGTGCAGGATGAGACAGTTCGGAATCTCAAACGCTATGCAGAACTGATACCGGAACCCTACAGGGAAGTATTTCACCTGCGGATATACGGTGAGCTCTCCTTTGAGCAGATCGGAAAATGCTATCAGAAAAGTGCAGGGTGGGCAAGAGTAACCTGCCACCGTGCACGCCAGATGATAAGAGCACAGATGAGTCAGGAGGAAAAGTAACATGGAAAAAATAAACTGCAATGTGATTCAGGATATTCTGCCATTATACATTGATGATGTGGTAAGTGATGACACAAAAGAACTTGTAGAAGAACACCTGCAAAACTGCGAAATCTGCCAGCGGGTATACCATGAGACAAAGACAGACCTTGAAAATGATATGAAGGTTTCAGTGCAGACAAAAGAAAGCAGCAATGAAGCAAATGACCTGAAGAATTTCAGGAAATTTTTAAAGAAAAAAAAGACAAAAATAATCCTGCTTTCCATAGCAGCAACCATAGTTTGCTTTGTGGCAGTGTTTACCTTTATGAATAAACATGTTACATATATCAACTACAAAGATGCCGGGATTACTATTGTTGAGGATAATAAAGATGAAGTAACATATAGAATGAATATAAAAGGAAATTATCGCTGGAAAACATCTTTGGACAGAGAAACAGGTGTAATGACTATCCATTTTGAACAGAGCTTGTGGGAAAAATATGTAAGCTGTATTTTTTATCCATATGATAATCTTCATGAGATTCTGAAAAAAGATGAGATAAAAGAAGTGTATGTAGATAAGGATGGAACTACAACAACAATCTGGGAAGCTCCGGAGGAAGAACAGAAGGCCTATTTATCTGAGAAACATACAGAACCGTTAGGATAAAATGTTAGAACATTTTTCAAACATGTTCGAATATATGAAAGCGAATTTTATAGCAGTCCTATAGGTTATAAGGATTTACAAAGGGGGTGTCATGGAAGACAGCCTCTTTTTGTAATTGCCAATGGACATTCTCTTTCTATATGTTACAATAGAACAAGAATATGGAAAGAAAGACAGGAAAATTAACTATGAAAAAACAACTAAATTATGCAGATATCATAAAGGAAGTGCTGATCCTGACAGGTGCGGTAGCGATCATTGCGGCAGCAGTTTATTTCTTTCTGTTGCCGAGCCATACCTCTGTAAGCAGTATCTCCGGTCTTGGTATCGTGTTATCAAACTTTGTACCTTTACCATTGTCTGCAATCACCATGATTTTGAATGTGGTACTTCTGATCATTGGCTTCATCACCTGCGGACGCGAATTTGGCGTAAAAACAGTTTACACCAGCATTGTTTTGCCCTTATTTCTCGGATTATTCGAGAAAGTATTTCCGGATTTTGGCTCTATGACCAACAGTCAGGAACTGGATGTGCTGTGCTATATTTTGGTAGTCAGCGTAGGACTGAGCATTCTTTTTAACAGAAATGCATCCTCCGGCGGACTGGATATTGTGGCAAAGATCATGAACAAATATCTCCACATGGAACTGGGAAAAGCAATGTCTCTTTCTGGTATGTGCGTGGCTCTTTCCGCAGCACTGGTATATGATAAGAAAACAGTGGTGCTGAGTATTCTGGGAACATACTTTAATGGAATAGTTCTGGATCACTTTATCTTTGACCATAATATTAAACGTCGTGTCTGTGTCATCACTCAGAAAGAGGAAGAACTGCGTAAATTCATTATCGAAGATCTGCACAGCGGAGCGACGATCTATGAAGCGACAGGTGCCTATAATATGAAGAAACGCAATGAGATCATCACGATCGTAGACAAAACAGAATATCAGAAGCTGATGGCTTACATCAATCATGAAGATCCAAAGGCCTTTGTGACGGTTTACAATGTATCGGATATGCGCTATCAGCCAAAACTGTGAGAAATATTATGGCAGGAAAGCTGTGGGTATGCTAAAATAGCAGAGTGATTATATAACCATAAAGAGATTATGGTAGAAAGAGGATGAAAGATGAGAAAAGGAAAAGGAATTGCCCTGCTTCCCATTGGTGTATTTCTTGTATTATACCTTGGACTGGGCATTTTATTTGAGTATGTGATGGAAATCCCCATGGGATTTTATAATGTGCCTATTGTAGTAGCATTTCTGGCTGCGATCCTGGTTGCCTGTCTGCAGAACAGAGCACTGGATTTTGATAAGAAACTGGAGATCATGGCACAGGGAGTAGGGGATAAAAATATCATCACCATGCTTCTGATCTTTCTTGCAGCCGGATCTTTTGTAGGAGTTGTGGGAAGAAGCAGTGCTGAGAGTGTTGCATATTGTATGCTGAGTCTGATACCTGCCAGATTTTCAGTGTCTGTGCTGTTTATAGTTGCCTGTTTTGTGTCTGTGGCTATGGGAACCTCTGTGGGAACCATTACCCTTCTGACACCGATTGCAGCAGCAGTTTCCACAGCATCAGGATTTGATCTGGCATTTTGTGTGGCTTCTGTTATGGGTGGAGCCATGTTTGGAGACAATCTTTCTTTTATTTCAGATACGACGATTGCTGCATGTAATGGTCAGGGATGTGAGATGAAAGACAAATTCAGGGAAAACTTCTGGATCGCTCTTCCGGCAGCCGTTGCCACACTGATTTTAATCCTGATCCTGTCATTTCAGACAGAAATCCAGGGCCGTGTGATCCAGCCCTATCATCTGACACAGGTAATACCGTATGTGCTGGTATTGATCGGAGGAATTGTTGGGATCAATGTGTTTGTGGTATTGCTGACAGGAATCGTATCCGGAGCATTTATTATGCTGATCGGAGGACATACCACACCTGTAGAGATCCTGAAAAATATGGGATCCGGTGTATCCGGAATGTTTGAGACTTGTATGGTGGCGATTCTGGTAGCTGCCATGTGTGCGCTGATACGTGAGTATGGTGGATTCGATGCACTTCTTGGCTGGATCCATAAAATTTTCCGCGGAAAGAAAGGCGGACAGCTTGGAATGGGACTTCTGGTAGGAACTATGGATATTGCCACTGCCAATAATACAGTGGCGATCGTAATGGCAAACCCTATCGCAAAGGAAATGGCAGAAGAGTATGGGATTACACCGAGAAAGACAGCTTCCATACTGGATACTTTTTCCTGTGTTTTCCAGGGAGTGATTCCATATGGTGCACAGATGCTGGTTGCAATCTCAGCAGTGAACGAACTGGGCGGTGAGATTTCTGCATTTCAGATTATGCCGAAATTGTTTTATCCCATGTTATTGCTGTTCAGTTCTCTGATCACAATTATGAGAGGCTCAGACCGTACAGGAGCTTAAAAGATTCCCCCTGCCGGAAGCTATATTTTTTTCAATTTCTTTCAAAAAATACTTGACCTTCCTCCTTGTGGAAGCAGTATAAAGGAAGCACAGACAGGGCAGTAGAGCAGCAGATCAGCTGTATCTGCTGTCAGGAAAGCAAGAGGTAGCAGTATGAAGATCAAACAGGTGGAAGAGCTGGTAGGCATCACCAGAAAGAATATCCGTTTTTATGAAGAGCAGGGTCTCCTGAATGTGGAGCGTGCAGAGAACGGATACCGGGAATATCATAGGGCAGACATTGCCAGACTTCAGGAAATCAAATTATTCCGGAAGATGGATATTTCAATAGAAGAGATGAGAGCTCTTTTTGAAAAAAGGAAAAGCCTGCAGTTTTGTCTGGAACAGCACCTGGGAGAACTGGAACGCCGCAGGGAGGGCCTTGTGAAAATGCAGGAAATGTGTGAGCGCCTGATCGCAGAGCATCAGTCCCTGGATACCTTGAATGCCGAGAACTGTCTGGAAGAAATCGAGCAGATGGAGAAAGAGGGTGCAAGGTTTATGGATATAAAGAAAACAGATATCCGTAAGAAAAGAAGGACAGGAGCGATCATTGGAGCAGTAGTTATGATCTTGCTTATGGGATTTACCATAGGGCTTATGCTGTGGGCAAATACACAAGATCCCATACCGACCGGACTGCTGATATTTCTGATCGCCATACCGGTTGTGATCATCGGAGGAATTCTGGCAGCACTTGCAGGACGCATGAAAGAGATTGAAGGAGGAGAAGAGGATGAAGCTTCTAAGTATTGAATATATTCCGGGTGTAGAGTTTGAGGCATTGGGAATTGTAAAGGGAACAGTTGTACAGACAAAAAATGTAGGAAAAGATTTCATGGCAGGGATGAAGACCCTGGTAGGCGGGGAAATCACAGGTTATACGGAAATGCTCAATGAGGCAAGACAGATTGCCACCAAGCGTATGGTAGATGAAGCCAAAGAGATGAATGCGGATGCTGTGATCGGTGTGAAATACGGTTCCTCCCAGGTAATGTCAGGGGCAGCAGAAGTTATTGCATATGGAACTGCTGTGAAATATAAATAAATGACAGGATGCCGGTGGCATGAGAGATTTGCCGCCGACATCCCTGAAATATGATCTTACACACTGTCTGAAAAGTGATATCACCACAGATGAAAGGTAGCAATATGAGCGATAATAAGAATGTAAATCAGGATAAAGGCCTTCAGGGAAATGAAAAAATAGAGCAGGCGATCGCTGCTCTGCAACAGGAAGCCACTCAGGAAATGCTGGCACATACACTGACTGTAATCCGTAGACGAATGAGAGAAAACGGCCAGTTTATCCTTTCAGTAGAACCGCCCACAGGAGACAACCAACTCCGGATCGGCACAGTGAAAACCGGAGATGGAAAAGTCTGGTGGGCGGCATTTACAAGCTTTGAGGAAGAACTGAAAGGCGGCGGAAGCGTACAATCCACTTTTCTGACAGACATAGATCAGCTTTTCAATTCAGCATTACAGGTAAATGAGATTGAGGGAATTATTCTTAACCCATGGAATCGGACGATCATGCTCGATAAGAACCTGATTAATATTATATTGGGAAATATATGAAGCTATGTAAAGAACTCTCATGTTCAGTTAAATAAAAGTCCTCATTGTTTATCCTTTTTACAATTTCTGCAAAGTTATGCGATAGTTAAAAATGGATAAATACTGAGGACTTTTCTGCTTATCGGGAGTTTCCCATTTTGTTTAATTCAGGCAAGATTGTAACCAACATGGTAATAAAGCACAGAGAACCACCGATCACATTGGATACCGGCTCTGCCATAAACACGCCATCTGTGCCCATGTGTAATCCATAGGGCAGGAAATAAGTCAGCGGAACCACGATAAATACTTTACGAAGCAGGGAGAAAAAAATCGCCTGCTTTTTTTTATTCAATGATTTAAACACTGTCTGACCAATATACTGCAGATCCATAAAAATAAAGGCTGCAAAGTAAAGCTTCAGCGCAGGAACGGCATCCTTCAATAACAATTTATCTGAACTGAAGATTCCGATCAGAAATTCAGGGGCAATGAGAATGACGCTCCACATGATACCTGTATAGATCAGAACCATAATGATCAGAACAACCCCTGCTTTCTTTACCCTGTCAGGACGTCTGGCTCCGTAATTGTAGCTGAGAACAGGAGAGGTTCCCTCATTGATCGCATGGATAGGCGTCTCCACCATCTGGCGAACACTGGATATAATAGTCATGACAGAGATATAAATATCACCGCCTGTCACGGAAAGAACATTATTGCAGCAGATACTTACCAGGCTGTTAGTCAGCTGCATGATAAATCCAGCAGACCCCAGACTGATGATATCCCTGGCATGTCTGGTGCACTCAGAAATCTCATTTATATGAATCCATCTTACCTTCAATTCTGATTTTCCATGAAGAAAATAAAATACAAGCAAGGCAGAGAGAATCTGAGAGATGACAGTAGCAATCGCTGCACCCTTAATCCCCATATCCAGAACAAAAATAAAAATCGGATCAAGAATAATATTTGCCACTGCACCGACTGTTACTGACAGCATACCGATAATGGCATATCCCTGTGCATTGATAAAAGGATTCATTCCTGTTGCTATCATGGAAGGGAGAGTACCCAGAAGGTAAATCATCAGATAGGGATACGCATAAACCAGAGCATCATCTGAAGCACCAAACAGAGTCAGTAAGGGGCGGGCAAAAAGAAATCCGATCAGCATCAGCACAGCAGCACTTCCACATAACATGGTGAAAGCAGTATTCATGATCATGTCAGCAGTCCTGGAATCTCCTTTTCCGCGGTTGATAGAGAAAATTGGTGCACCTCCGGAACCAAAGAGATTACTGAAAGCAGTAATGATCATGATGATTGGAAAGCATAAGCCCACAGCGCCAAGTGCAGTTGTTCCTATATCATGGATCCTGGCGATATAGATACGGTCCACAATGTTGTATAAAAGATTCAATATCTGCGCTACCAGCATGGGAAGCGCAGCGCTTAATATATTGTTGGTCACAGTTCCGTTTTCAAAATCAATTCGTTTCATTATAAATCTTCCTAAGTTTAAAACTTTTATCGTGCATATAAGTATATCATAAAGTAAACAGAAATTCACTCTGATACAGTGGTGTTGGAACAAAATAGTTACTGTTCACTCCGTTCACAGTAACGTAGCCAAAATTCATTCCAGATTGCCTGCGGCAATGGAATTTTGGCTCGTATGTCTCATCGTTACCGGAAACTGCTTTTTACAGATTTTTTAATGATTCTTCCAGTTTCTTCTCAAAATCCACGCTGTCAATATCTTTCTTTCTCTCTACAGGTGCTGCAGCCTCATCTGTCGTCACTGCTTTCTCATCACCATGAAAAATAGGATTCGCATAAGAAACAACGTTATCCTGTGCCGGTCTTTCATCCTTTGCAGAACTTCCGTTAATCTTCTTTATACTTCTTTCAGATGTTGTGACACAGGCTTTCGGCACTGCTTTTACATAATAATAATATTCATCATCCTCATATTCCAGTCTCTCGGTACGGGTATAGTCACCACCAAATACAAAGAATTCAAGAAGTAATCCTATCACCACAGAGATCACTGTATAAATGATCAGCGTAACAACATCAATATCCAGTCTAAAATAAAATCCACCTGCAATAATCATCAGAACATACACAACTCCACCTGCAATAATGGCAATTCTCCATGCATAGTCAAAAGAGCGGGTACGTATCAGATTCACCAGCAGAATCACTGCGATAAAGGCAATCACTGTGATCCACATTCCCCAGTTCTGCACGATTCCATCTGTCAGAAGTTTTAATTTGTCAGCTATGGCAACATCCGGGTTTTCCAGCAGTTTATGCTGTACACGTATAAAACGGATAAAATAGTAAATAATCACTCCGCAGCCTGCAGGAAGTGCAGAAAACGCATTGCACAAAAGTCCGCTTCCGATAGGAAGAAGCGTCGGAACACTGAACCCAAAGGAAAGCGGTGTAAATACAAGTACTAAATTATTGTCTGAACTGAATCTCAGGAAGAGAATTGCCATAAACAGGATCAGCACAAGCATAAAACCTGCAACTTCTATCCCCAGTGCATAACCATGTGCGACCATCAGGGCAAATCCTACAAAAATCATTACACCTGAAGGAAGAATGGAACAGATCAGTGCAAGGATCAGAACAATAAATATATTATCGATCTGCTTCATATATCCCATATTGGTATTGATCCATATGAAATAAACCATTGCCAGAACGAAACGTAAGACAGGCAGGATATAAATCTCATACTGGCTGTATAAATTCTTTATTCGCTGTTTTAATTCGAGTAATGCTGTCATTTTTTATATCCTCCTGTAACTCCTCTGGCTGAAGATTTTTTATCTTCGCGACCGTAGATTTTACTTAATTGTGTAAGTTCTTCATAATAATTTTTCACACTTTTCTTTGCTTTATGGTATTTCACCGTATATTGGATATATGTCAGGACAGAAAACAGTACCAGCACTGCCACATACCCCAGAATAACTTCCACGCCCAGTGAAACAAGGTTCATCTTATGAACATTATCTATCAGATATTCAGCAAAATATGCTGCGATACCGGCCAGAATCAGGCAATACCCAATCGTAACAAGGAAAAAATTCTTAATCATGGCAAGTCCGATATAATCACTACGGTAGTACCTGCTGACCGGAAGATATTTCTTTCCTTCACCCTGTTCATACATGGCAAGTTTATTCATGATTTTTATCTTCTCTTCATTTAACATAAATTACTCCTTACTGTATGCTTTTCCTTTTGCTATAATCCGCTATTACTGTTCACTCTGTTCTCAGCAACAACCTGATATCATTCATATAATCATACAGATTAATTGTAACATATATCATTATGTATGAAAAGTGTTTTTTCTTATCTCCTGCCTATGCAAACCGTAAGAAAATAAACATTTCCGGCACCTTTTCTCTTCAGGCATCCGGCCATTGCATCGATCGTACTTCCTGTTGTATACACATCATCTATCACCAAGATATTCTTTCCCCTGACATCTCCGGTCACGCAGAACGCTTTTTCCAGGTTTTTTCTTCTCTGCAAAGCATTCAGTTTTTTCTGCGACTTTGTCTTTAAAACTTTCTGCACAATATTGACATCTGTGGAAATCCCGGTATAATGACCGAGTTTCTCCGCCAGATATGCAGCCTGATTAAAACCTCTCTGCCGCTCCTTCGACCTGTGTACCGGAACCGGCACGATCAGATCCGGCTTCCATTCCCGCAATTCTTTCTGTGCATATCGATACATTGCTCTGGCATAAAAATCACCGTATTCTCTGCATCCATAGTACTTATATCTGGTAACAGATCTTCTCATTATGCCATCATAGACAAAAATACCTCTTCCCTGTTCATACATATGCCTGTGTTTCTGACAGTCTCTGCAGTATTCCCCTGTTTCTATGGGTTTTCCACATTTATAACATCTGGGATGACCAATCGGACGAAGTTCTTTCTCGCATTCCGGACAGATCATCCTTCGCTGATCTGCCAGTATTTTCTGACAGACCGGACAGCATCTCGGGTAAAAAATATCAGCTACCATGTTCAGAAACCGTTTCATTTCCATTTCCTTCCACTATTTTACTCTTTGTTTTGCTATCCTCTGTATTTCTGTTTTTCTCATATTATCGGAATAAATTTTTTCTCTGTTATTATTCAGTCATCAGATCACAGTCTGCAATATCATTCTTCACCATCTGTATTATTATCCCCTGTAGTCTCACTCAGTTCTCTGATCCGTTCATCCAGTGCACTGTATCTCTTCTGCTGTTTTTCATTGCGTATCATCTCTGCAAAGGTCTCCTCTTTTCCCACAACCGTCACACATTTTCTTGCTCTGGTAACTGCGGTATAAAGAAGGTTCCTGTTTAAAAGCATCTGTGGTCCGGAAAGCAATGGAAGTATGACTGCCGGATACTCAGATCCCTGAGACTTGTGGATTGTAATAGCATATGCAAGTTCCAGTTCCTCCAGCTGTTTGAACGAGTACATTGCAAAACGTCCATCCTCAAATTCCACTTCTGCTGTCTCAGCAAATTCATTGATTTCCCTGAGGATTCCGGTGTCTCCGTTAAATACTCCCACGCCTTTCTCAATGACAACCCCATATCGTCCCCGGATTTCCCATTCCATCTGATAATTATTTCTGATCTGCATGACCTTGTCCCCTGTGCGGAACAGCCGGTCTCCAACCGCCCTCTCGGATTTCCCGTCTTCCGGCGGATTCAGGTATCTCTGCAGGATCTGATTCAGCCGCTCTACTCCCAGAAGTCCCTTTCTCATAGGTGTCAGTACCTGTATCTCAAAGGGTTTGGCATCTACATAGCGCGGCAGTTTCTCCTGGATCAGCGCGATCACTACTCTTATAATGATATCTGCATCATATCTCTTCAGAAAAAAGAAATCCCTGCTCTTATTATTGATCTGAACCTGTTCTCCCTTATTTATCTTATGAGCATTTACAACAATATCACTCTCTGATGCCTGTCTGAATATCTTAGTCAGTTCCACTACAGGGAAACATCTGCTTCGGATAATATCTCTCAGCACATTGCCCGGGCCTACACTCGGAAGCTGATTCTCATCCCCCACAAGGATCAGTCTGGTTCCTGCTACTACTGCAAGAAGAAGAGAATGCATCAGATGAATATCCACCATAGACATTTCATCAATAATGATCACATCTGCCTCCAGCGGATTCTGTGCATTCCTCTCGAATTTAGCTGAATGCCCGTCCCTCTCTTCTTCCGGCATTCCATTCAGTTCCAGCAGACGGTGAATTGTCTGCGCCTCATATCCGGTAGTCTCTGTCATTCTCTTTGCAGCACGTCCGGTAGGTGCAGCCAGCCGAATCTCTGCACCTTCTCCCTCAAAAAAGCGGATGATCGCATTGATCGTTGTCGTTTTACCTGTACCGGGGCCTCCTGTAAGAATAAAGAGTCCATGATCCGCTGCTTCAGTGATTGCTTTCTTCTGCATTTCATCCAGAACAGTTCCTGTCTCTTTCTCGATCAGCTCAATTCTGTGCCTGACAAGCTCTTTATCCTCAGGACACACAATATTCAGTTCATTAAGCATCCTGGCAGTGTTCAGTTCCAGATAATAATACTGTGCCGGATAAACGATAGTTTCTCCGCTTTTTTCTTTCAGCACCAGCTTCCTGTCAATAACCATATCCATAAGATGTTTCTCCATATAGGATTCATCTACTCCCAGAAGTCTGGCACATCTTGTAAATAACTGTTCCCTCGGAAGATAAGTATGTCCTTCTCCCGAAGCCTGCAGAAGAGTATACAGCATTCCGCTGCGGATTCTGTAATCTGAGTCTGCGTGAATACCGACTCTGGCAGCAATCTCATCAGCAATCTTAAATCCCACACCGGAAATATCTTCCGCAAGTCTGTAAGGATTCTCCTGAAGGATCGTATAGACAGATTCCTTATATTTCTGATAAATCTTTGCGCCCAGGTTCAGGGAAATCCCATATTTCTGCAGAAAGATCATTACTTTTCGCATCTCTGCCTTCTCACTTACCTGCGCAGCGATCTCCCGGGCTTTTTTCTCACTGATCCCCTTTACCTCTGCAAGCCGCTCCGGCTCTTCTTCTACGATACGGAGTGTGTCATCTCCAAACTTCCGCACGATCCTGGCAGCCAGTGCAGCACCGATTCCCCTGATGGCGCCCGAACCCAGATAACGTTCTATTCCATATGTATCCTCCGGCATCTTCTCTGTAAAAGAACTGATCTGAAACTGTTTGCCATATACCGGATGATGGATATATACTCCGGTTGCTTCAATAGATGCCCCCTGTGTGATCGCAGGGAAACTTCCCACGCAGGTCAGCTCTTCCTCTTTTTTTGTACCTTTCAGTACCATAACTGTATATCCGTTATCTTCATTTCTGAAAATAACATGATCTATGTATCCTGTGACAGTTTCACTCATGTGCTTTTCTCCACACCTCCTGCTTCTTTGATCCTCTGACAACGCAAAAAGGCACTGCACTGTGCAGTACCTCCTGCTTTATCCGTCAAAACGTGCCATTACCTCTGCATACTTACCGGTTCCCACTGCGACCACGCTCATTGCATCCTGCACAGTCAGTGTACTTACTCCGGTTCTCTGCTCGATCAGTGTATCCATCCCATGAAGAAGGGCACCGCCGCCTGTAAGTACGATTCCTCTGTCTACAATATCCGCAGCCAGTTCCGGCGGTGTCTTTTCCAGAATTCCATGAACAGTCTCCACAATCTGGCTTGTAGCATCCTTTAACGCCACACGTATTTCTTCTGAGGTAAGTGTCACTGTCTTCGGCAGACCGGTGATCACATTTCTCCCCTTTACTTCCATTGTTCTCGGATTTGATTCCTCTATAGCCGTACCAATCTGAATTTTGATCTTCTCTGCCATATCTTCTCCGATAAAAAGTCCATGATTCTTTCTCACATAGTTCAGTATAGCCTGATTAAAAGTGTCCCCTGCAACTTTCACAGAAGCGGAAACCACAACCCCCGCAAGAGAGATAACCGCAACATCCGAAGTTCCGGCTCCAATGTCTACGACCAGATTTCCAAAGGGCTTGGTCACATCCACCCCGGCTCCGATTGCCGCAGCTATAGGTTCCTCCACCATATAGACATCTCTGGCACCAGCCTGATAGGTTGCTTCCTCCACTGCCTTTTTCTCAATCTCTGTAATTCCACTGGGAACACAGATACTGATCCTGGGCTTGCGGAAAGCTCTTCTTCCTATTGCTCTGGATATAAAGTATTTCAACATCTTCTCTGTAACTGTATAATCAACGATCACGCCCTGTCTGATGGGACGGATGATCTCCATATCTGAAGTAATGCGCCCTTCCATCAGACGGGCTTCTTCACCGATCGCACGTATCTTCTCTGTATTTTTATCATAAACTACGATTGAAGGCTCATTTAGCACAAGCCCCTTTCCTGTAGAATAAGCCAGACTGTTCCTGGTTCCCAGGTCAATTCCAATATCACTTGTCGGCATGGAAATCCCCTTTCTGTTCTTACGTTCTCCTCATCCCCTTCAACTGATCATTACTTTTTACAGTCTCTACCGGGGACTTATCCGGTTTAGTTATAACAACTCCATAAAATAATGCGATCAAAACAGTCCAACAGGACTTCACATCCTGATAAGCCGGATCAAAATATATTATTTACGAGAATTGCTATAAATAATCTCTTCTATTATATACAACTTCCATTTAAAAAGAAAGTCCTGCAATATGATTTCAAGATTATTTCAGATATTTCTTTACATATTTTCCGGTATAGGAAACCGGTGACTGTGCCACCTCCTCAGGAGTTCCCTGAGCAACTACGGTACCTCCTTTGTCTCCACCCTCCGGTCCGATATCAATGATATAATCTGCGGTCTTAATCACATCCAGATTATGCTCGATCACAACTACTGTATTACCGCCCTCCGATAATCGTTTCAGAATCTCCACCAGCTTATGCACATCCGCAAAATGCAGACCTGTGGTAGGCTCATCCAGAATGTAGATAGTCTTACCTGTGCTGCGCTTGCTCAGCTCTGTGGCAAGCTTGATCCTCTGTGCCTCTCCTCCGGAAAGCTCTGTGGACGGCTGTCCCAGCCGGATATAGGAAAGTCCTACATCATAAAGAGTCTGTATCTTTCTTTTAATAGAAGGAACATTCTCAAAAAAAGTCAGTGCTTCCTCCACCGTCATATTCAGCACATCGTAAATATTCTTATCCTTATACTTTACTTCCAGGGTTTCTCTGTTATATCTCTTACCTTTGCAGACCTCGCATGGTACATATACGTCCGGAAGGAAATGCATCTCAATTTTGATAATACCGTCACCGCTGCATGCCTCACATCTTCCGCCCTTTACATTAAAACTGAATCGTCCTTTCTTATATCCTTTTGCCTTGGCATCTGCTGTTGCTGCAAAAAGATCTCTGATCTGGTCAAATACCCCGGTATAAGTCGCAGGATTGGAACGTGGAGTACGGCCAATAGGTGACTGGTCAATATTGATAACCTTATCCAGTTGGTCTGTTCCCAGAATATCCTTATGTTTTCCCGGAATCACTCTTGCCCGGTTCAGATCTCTTGCCAGGCGTTTATAAAGAATCTCATTGATCAGAGAGCTCTTACCTGAGCCCGAAACTCCTGTGATACAGGTCATGATCCCAAGAGGTATCTTCACATCGATATTCTTGAGATTATTCTCTGCCGCCCCCTTGACAGTAAGAAAACCGGTTGGCTTCCGTCTCTCCAAAGGTACCGGAATTTTTAATTTTCCGCTCAGATAAGCTCCTGTGATGGAATCCTCATTCTTCATCAAATCCTCTGCAGTTCCCATGGCAACCAGTTGTCCGCCATGCTCCCCTGCACCGGGACCTATATCTACAATACAGTCTGCGGCACGCATGGTATCTTCATCATGCTCCACAACGATCAGGCTGTTTCCAAGATCACGCAGTTTCATCAGAGAACCAAGAAGTCTGTCATTATCCCTCTGGTGAAGTCCGATACTCGGTTCATCCAGAATATAGGCAACTCCTACCAGCCCGGAACCAATCTGGGTAGCCAGACGGATTCTCTGCGCCTCGCCGCCGGAAAGAGTTCCTGTCGCACGTCCCAATGAAAGATAATCCAGTCCTACATCTGACAGGAAACTTACCCTTGCCCTGATTTCCTTCAGAATCTGTCTGCCGATAAGCTGCTGCTGCTCGGAGAGCTGCATATCCGCCAGAAAGGCTTTCAGCTTCTCTATGGAAAGATTGGTGACCTCATAAATATTCTTATCCGCCACAGTCACAGCCAGTGATTCCTTCTTCAGTCTCTGACCTTTACAGGTTTTACATGGAGTAATGCGCATGAAAGATTCATACTCCTGCTTCATGGCATCAGAGCCTGTCTCTCTGTAACGCTGCTCCACATTTCGGATCAGCCCCGGAAACGCCACATCGTAAACGCCCTCTCCGCGCTGCCCTTTATAGTAAACCTTTACAGAATGTCCATTAGTTCCGTTGATCAGAATGTCCTGTATCTTCTCCGGATACTCCTCAAAAGGTGTTGCCAGGCTGAAATCATATTCTCTGGCAAGAGCATCCAGGATTGCCCTGGAAAAGCTTCCCTCATTTGTGCAGGACTGCCATCCTGTGACCACAATGGCACCATCCAGGATACTCAGAGATCTATCCGGGATTATCAGATCAATATCAAATTCCATTTTATACCCAAGTCCCAGACAGTCCGGACAGGCGCCAAAAGGATTATTGAAAGAAAAGCTTCTCGGTTCGATCTCATCTACACTGATACCACAGTCAGGACAGGAGAAACTCTGGCTGAAATTGTGAATATTTCCATCCATAGTATCTACCATCAGAAGGCCCTCTGCCAGATCCAGCACTGTCTCAATGGAATCTGAGAGTCTTTTCTCAATCCCGGGCTTCACGATCAGACGGTCTACCACAATCTCTATATTATGCTTGATATTCTTGTCCAGACTGATCTCCTCGGAAAGCTCATACAGGTTTCCGTCAATCTGCACACGTACATATCCGCTTCTCTTTGCCTGCTCCAGAAGCTTTGCATGAGTTCCCTTGCGCCCCCGCACAACAGGCGCCAGAAGCTGGATCTTCGTTCTCTCCGGAAAAGACATGATACTGTCTACCATCTGGTCAACTGTCTGCTTCTTAATCTCTCTTCCGCACTTCGGACAATGAGGGATTCCCACTCTGGCATACAGAAGTCGGAAATAATCATAGATTTCTGTCACTGTTCCTACTGTGGAACGGGGATTGCGGTTGGTAGATTTCTGATCAATGGAAATGGCCGGCGGCAGACCTTCGATGCTCTCCACATCCGGCTTCTCCATCTGTCCCAGGAACTGTCTTGCATAGGAAGAGAGAGATTCCATATAACGACGCTGACCCTCTGCATAGATGGTATCAAAAGCCAGTGAAGATTTACCGGAGCCACTCAGTCCTGTAAATACCACAAACTTGTCTCTGGGAATATCCACACTTAAATTCTTAAGATTATTAACATTGGCACCTCTGATCCTGATAAAGTGCTTCTTCGTTGTATCTGCTGCCATTGTGGGCCTCCTGTTTCTCATTTATAAATAATAACTGTTTCTTACCTTGACAGTTACACCTTTTTCGTATGTTATGATATTCATGGATTGTGCGCAGTTTCGCTGCCCCGCAATCCTCATGGCATCAGTATAATACAGGAACATTTGTTCGTCAAGGCGTTTACGGCAAAAAATCCGCCATAACGGAATTGCTTACATGGATTCCATCTCTGCTCAGAAAAATCCTTCCTTTTTCTTCCAAAAGCAGTCCCATTGACTTATATTTTCTCAGAACATCCCCGTATATTGCATCTATTTCACTGCCAAACTGCCGCTCAAACTCAGCTTTTGAGATTCCTCTGGTCATACGAAGTCCCAGAAACATGAACTCCGCCATCTCATCCTCTCTGGTGAGGGGCGGCTCTTTTTCTCTTATTTTTTCCGGAGTTCTGCTGTTTTCCAGATATTTTTTCATATCCTGTGTATTGGCAAAACGTTCCTTTCCATAAAGAGAGGAAGCTCCCAGGCCAAACCCCAGATAATCCTGTCGGATCCAATAACCCACGTTATGCCTGCATTCTCTGCCTTTCTTTGCGTAATTGGAAATCTCATACTGCTCAAAGCCATATTCTCTCAGAATCTGTGCTGTTGCCTCATACATATTGTACTCCGCATCTTCATCCGGCAAATTCAGCGTCCGCGATGCAAAAGGTGTGCCCTCCTCAATGATCAGGCTGTATGCGGAAATATGTTCCGGATCCAGTCCTGCAACAGTGCGAAGATTGTGGATCCATCCTTCATAAGTCTGATCCGGAATCGCACTCATCAGATCAATATTGATATTGTCGAACCCTGCCTCTCTTGCACTTCTGTAAGTCTCCAGAAACTGCTCATAATTGTGGATTCTTCCAAGGATCTTCAGTTCTCTGTCATCCGGCGACTGTAAACCTATGCTCAGGCGGTTGATTCCATATGTTCTGTATGCCTGCAGTTTGTTTCTGTCTGCAGTCCCCGGGTTTACTTCTATGGTAATCTCAGCATGATCCGCAATCTGAAATTTTCGTCTTATATGATTTAAAATTTCTCCTATGAATCTCTCATCCAAAACAGAAGGAGTGCCCCCTCCAATAAATACAGAGGATACACTCCTTCCTTTTCCTTCTTCTGCTGCATTGATTTCTTCAAGCAGAGCATCTACATAATCAGCCTGCTCCTTTGGACCTGACGGACCGGAAAGGAAATCACAGTAATCACATTTTTTTATGCAAAATGGAATGTGGACATAGATTTCCATGGGAGAATCTGTGATATTCCTTCTCTCCATTGTAATCTGCTCCTGTTATGACCTGTTTTCTATTCCTCAGTATCTGATGTACTGCTGTCTTGCTCATTGTTATCTGCTGAGTCGACACTGTTATCTGTACTGTCGGCATCACTTTGGCTGTCTGAACTTTCCGCAGATGAGATACCTGCTGCATCCTGCTCTGCCAGATACGTATTTACCATTGTCAGATTACCATTGGTGGTAACTGCTGCGGAAGCTACCTGATCCGGTGCCGGAGTGGGACTTGTCTCTTCCGGCGCAACACTGATCTGGATCACTTTGGAGGACGCTTCATCTACCTCCCTGGTTTTCCCACATCCGGAGACAGAAATTCCAAGCAATAACATACATAGTATAACTGTTTTTCGCTTAATCATTTTCTTCAATATTTTAACCTTCTGTTGAGATGAGCACTATTCACAGATAACTGTTCAGTACCTTCACAGTTATGTGGACAGCAGGTTGCCGAATAGTTACCATTCATACTTTATTTATCATCCAGTTTCAATACACTCATAAATGCTTTCTGCGGAATCTCCACATTGCCTACCTGACGCATACGTTTCTTACCTTCCTTCTGTTTCTCCAGAAGTTTCTTCTTACGGGAAATATCACCGCCGTAACATTTGGCAAGTACATCCTTACGCATGGCTCTGACTGTCTCTCTGGCAATAATCTTGCTTCCGACAGCTGCCTGGATCGGAATCTCAAAAAGCTGGCGGGGAATCTCGTCTTTTAATTTCTCGCACATCTTACGGCCTCTCTCATATGCTGTATCTGCATGTACGATAAAGGAAAGAGCATCCACTTCTTCTTTGTTTACCAGAATATCCAGTTTCACAAGCTCGCTGCGCTCATATCCGCAGAGTTCGTAATCCAGAGAAGCATAGCCTCTGGAGCGGGATTTGAGGGCATCAAAGAAATCATAGATAATCTCATTTAACGGCAGCTTATATTTCAGAAGCGCACGTGTTTCTTCCATATAATCCATTCCCAGATACTGCCCTCTTCGTTCCTGGCAAAGATCCATAATTGCACCGATAAATTCAGTTGTTACCATGATCTCGGCATTTACCATTGGTTCTTCCATGTATTCAATCTCTGATGGATCCGGCAGATTGCTTGGGTTTGTCAGATTGATAACTTCGCCGTTAGTTTTGTATACTTTATAAATAACACCGGGAGCTGTGGTCACAAGATCAAGGTTGTATTCTCTTTCCAGACGCTCCTGAATAATCTCAAGATGGAGCAATCCCAGAAAACCACATCGGAAACCAAAGCCAAGGGCTACAGATGTCTCCGGTTCATAGAACAGAGAGGCGTCATTGAGCTGAAGTTTCTCAAGAGCATCTCTCAGATCACCGTATTTGGCACCGTCTGCCGGGTATAATCCGCAGTATACCATAGGATTTACTTTCTTATAGCCCGGAAGTGCTTCTGCACATGGTCTTTCCTTATCTGTAACTGTATCACCTACACGGGTGTCACCAAGGTTTTTAATACTCGCAGTGATGTATCCTACCATGCCTGCTGTCAGTTCCTCGCATGGAATGAACTGTCCTGCACCAAAGTATCCGACTTCCACAACTTCTGTGGTGAAGCCTGTTGCCATCATATGGATCTGGGTGCCTCTTTTCACACGGCCATCCATGACACGGCAGAATACGATAACGCCTTTGTATGCATCATAAATGGAGTCAAAGATCAGGGCTTTTAATGGTGCATCTACATCGCCATGAGGTGCCGGGATCTTTGTTACGATCTGTTCCAGGACTTCTTCTACATTAAGTCCTGTTTTGGCAGAAATCCTTGGTGCGTCATGGGCTTCAAGGCCGATGACATCTTCGATTTCATTTACCACACGATCCGGTTCTGCACTTGGCAGGTCGATTTTGTTGATAACTGGAAGGACATCCAGGTCATGGTCAAGGGCAAGATATACATTTGCCAGTGTCTGGGCTTCGATTCCCTGAGCTGCATCTACTACCAGGATTGCACCGTCGCAGGCTGCAAGGCTTCGGGATACTTCGTAATTGAAGTCTACATGGCCGGGGGTGTCGATCAGGTTGAAGATGTATTCTTCGCCGTCTTTGGCTTTGTATACGATTCGTACTGCCTGAGATTTAATGGTGATTCCACGTTCTCTTTCAAGTTCCATGTTGTCCAGTACCTGTGACTGCATTTCACGTTCTGTCAGAGTGCCGGTCATTTCGATGATTCGGTCGGCAAGAGTGGATTTGCCGTGGTCTATGTGTGCAATAATACAGAAATTTCTGATTTTGCTCTGGTCTATCATTAAGGGATTCCCTCCTGAGTTCTTTCTTATTTACTATAATTTTGTATTATAGCATATGGGGAGAGGATTTGTCATCTATTTATCTACAGAGACGCACAGAAACAGTTACTGTTGTGTTACTGTTCACACACCTCGCGGGATAGTAGATATGAACAGTAACCAGAAACATCCTAGTACATCGTTTCGTAAATAACTATACCAATCGCGTAGGATGCGGATTCGAGTGTGCTGGTA
>OITN01000157.1_pt1 | contig 21503 bp, 22 predicted proteins | sample 1586801 | NCBI WGS metagenome assembly OITN01 (sample SAMN02674964, study PRJEB24791) | human gut metagenome, SKBSTL008 | isolation source: stool | host: Homo sapiens | place: USA | reverse complement strand
AGTCTCAATACTGCTTTTTCGTTTGCACCACCTTCGATTCTTTCCTTAACGATTTTAATGTTTCTATTATACCATAATGATACTATTATGAAAAATGAAAAAATAGTTCACGGTTTATATGCCAAAAATAATAAAAAAGTGTATCTTGAAAAGGCAACTTGCATATGCTATAATGGCGGTAGCTAAGAAAGAAATTATCAAATCCAAGCAGCACACCCCCTTTCTGTTGCCAGATTGGGTGCGACAACGTAGCTATTATATCATATATTCCAATTTTCTGGGGCGAAGAAGAATCAAATACAAACGTTTAATGCAATCAAGGCGTCAGTCCGGTATTTCCGGAACTGACGCCTTGATTGCATTGGAAATTGTCAATGCCACTGTTTTGTCTTACATATACTTCTTCACAATATTCTCCATTACTTTCCACTTATGTTCCATATCAGAGACAAGTTTAAACTGTGTCCTTGCCCGGTCCAAATTCTGCCCCGGTCTGTGAATTTTAAAATAAATGTCTCCCTGAATATAATCAATAAGAAACCTCATTCCACATTCATAGGTCATAAGCCTAGCGCCCATCGGAAGCAGCTTTATCTCTTCCTGTGAAAGTTTTCCACCACAGCCCTCTATAAAGCCCTTCGCACATGCTTCAAAAAGCTCTAAATCGCACCACACTTTATCCAGATTTTGTTCATCCTCTAATGCTGTACTTGCTCCAATCCGCACCGCATCTCCAAAATCATTCATGGCTACCCCGGGCATTACAGTGTCCAGGTCAATCACACATATTCCTTTTTTGGTATCCTTATCCATGAGGACATTATTAATTTTTGTGTCATTATGAGTCACACGAAAACTGATTTTCCCACTTCTCAGCAAATCCTGAAAGCAGTCCACAATTTCTTCCCTGTCCAATACAAACTGAATTTCCTCCCGGACCAAATCCACTCTGCTGCACACATCCTCTTCCACTGCCTTTTTGAATGTCTCAAATCTTTCTCTGGTATCATGAAATCCCGGAATTGTCTCATGAAGTGTTTTCGCCGGATAATCCGCTAACATACTTTGAAATCTGCCAAATGCCAGACCACCCTCATAAAGTATTTCAGGATTATCTATCAAATCATAGCTTACGGTATTTTCAATGAATACATAAGCTCTCCAATACTCACCTTCCGAGTCCACGTAATAGGGTTTCCCGTCTTTTGCAGGAATGACATTTAATGTCTCCCTCTCTGGATTTCCACCGTTAGCTGAAATTTTTCTTTTTAAGAATTCAGTGACTCCAACGATATTTTCCATTAATTCAACCGGGTTTTTAAAGATACTCTTGTTCATCTGCTGTAAAATATAATGCTTTTTTACTCCCTGTTCGTTTTCAAATGTAACACGGTAAGTATCATTAATATGTCCATTTCCCCATGGAAGTTCTTCTTTATATACACCTTCAAAACAGAAGTTTGCAGCCGCTTCTAATTTTCCGCAGAGCTGTTTTGGATAAAAATCATTCTCTTCCAGCTTTTTCACTGCTGCCATAACCATTGGTTTATCTTCCCTGTAGGTAACTCCATACCACTTTTCTGTTGTAAGAAGAACTTTTACTTCTGCTTTATTGCTATCTAACAGTCTGCTGACGACCGACGGAAGATAATATTCACATTTCAGTGGATTATGTTGCAGACCCTCCTGCAGAAAATCACGAAATCCATACGCAATCTCTGACAAAAATCCCTTGCTAAATCCCCATAAATTCATGGAAACAATCGTATCTCCTGACAAATCCGTATAACTTTTTCCATCGTCTTCCGTATATGCAGCATTCTCTCCACGTTTTACAATCGTTGTATGTTCTGTTACACTGACAAGTTTTCCATTACTATCAATATCACAGACGCCTCTTGCCACACTTCCATTCTCCGTCAAAGTATTTTTCAACTGATATCCTACCATTGCATACTGATACTTATCATTATCTTCATGCACACTCAGATAATCATAAATCTGCTTATATGCTTCTCTTCCGCATTCTCTCTTTATTACAAAAATAACCTCTTCAAATCCTGCAAGATAAGCATCATGAATAGAAAAATCAACAATAATATGTCCATATTCATCTACTGGATCAATCTGTTTCATTCCACCGTAACGGCTTCCCATTCCGGCTGCCATAATTACAAGTACAGGTTTCTTCATATTCTTTATACCTCCTGATTAAACAGCGTACCATTTAATCTCATTTGCCTCTATTTTCAACGCAAAACTGCTTCCATCTCCGCGATAGATAACCGTATTCTGTGACTCGTAGGTATTATTTACAACACAGAATTTGCCATTTTTTACATATGCATGTACTTCCACATTGAAATTTGTACTAAACCACTGATGTAATAAGTTTTCGCCATGTGTACTCCACAAAATGCTTCGATAAAGAATTCTGCTGTTCTCAAAGCTATATGGCAGTCCACTGATATAGACCGAACGGCCCTCACCAAATTCATGCACAGCCATCTGAACTTCTTTGTCCCTCTGTACCAGAATTTCTGTTCCCTCATACGCAAACATATTCTTCTTGCCCTCTCCGAAGTCAACAGGCTTTGTTGTATCTGCAAGAATAAAGTGATTTTTGTGTTCTTCCCAGTTATACTTATCGTAGTTTAAGGTAAATCCGGTTTCTTTTTCCACACCAATTAAATCAGCAAGCTGCAGATAATGTCCCTGATACTGGTGTCCTGCCGGTTCCCCGACACCGATAAATCCACCGCCCCGGTAGACAAATTCACGAATGGCTGCGGAAATAACTGCATTCTCCCAGACTGCCCCGCCGGTGTGTGCCGTATCCCCGTCCCCGACATTGATAATGACATCAATATCCTTTAATATATCCTTATCCTTTAAAATATCATCAAATGAAATAAATTTCACATCAAACGGTGCGCCGCTTAATGCCTCGATAATTCCCGCATAACTGTAATTCTGTTTCTGATATAAGGCATGGTGTACCATATGGCAGCCCCAGCTGCGGATTTTGCCCCAGCTGTTTAAAACAGCAACCTTCTTCACACAGTATGGTGTTGTTCCTTTTGCATTCTCATATAGTTCACGGAATTCATTGCACACGCTCTCCACATAGTCCAAAAACTCCGGGAAATCTAATGCAAGCTTTAAATATCCGCCATATCCGATACGGTCGATTGGTTTTCTTAAAATGGCACGGCGTGCTGTCACCCAGTTTTCCTTTGCTTCCTTGACAGGATCTCCGCCCTCATGGAAGGTATCCGGGAAAAAGTATGGAAGGAATCTTCCTTCTGTATATTTTACACCTTCAATATCAGAGATCAGACGAAGTGTACTTCCGTTTCCAACGCTTCCTACCACTGCGTCAAGACCGATCGTTGCAAACTCTTCCATGAATGGTTCTGTTCCGATCCAGTGATCCCCCAAAAACATCATTGCCTCTTTGCCGCATTCATGTGTGATGTCAACCATCTCTTTTGCAAGCTTTGCAACTTCCCTGCGCTGGAATGCCTGAAAATCCTTATATTCTTTACCAGGTACACGATACTGATTGTTATAATATCCCTGGTCAATGATATATTCCGGGCGGAATTTATAACCCATTTCTTTTTCAAACTGCTCTAAAATATAAGGACTTACTGACGCGGAATAACCATACCAATCCACATATTTTTCCCGCTTTAACTCGTCAAACATCAATGTAAACTGATGGAAAAACGTCGTATAGCGAATGACATTGACATATGGATGCTCCTCGCAGAATTTACGCAGGCGCTCCATGGAATATTTATGTGTTTTCGGCTGCCGTACGTCAAACGTAATCTGATGTTCGAAATCTTTCCAGTCATTTGTCACCGCATTGTACATATGTACCGGATCCCAGATAATATATGCCAGAAAGCTTACTGTATATTCATGAAACGGTTCTGCCTCATGAATACAGACGCACCCTGACTCCTCATTATATTCCCACTGTTTGGTCGATACCACCTGACCTGTGGAACGGTCAACAACCTCCCACCATCGTTTAATATCATCTCTTGTATTGACCTGCATTAACTCATCCGAAATCCCCTTCATCAGAGGAATTTGCAGTTCGCTTTCAACAGCCGTATAAAATCCACTCATAATATAACACTGCTGCACCTCATCCGGGTTCGCCTTCGCCCACTCATTATCTTTTCTCGTGGTGTAGTAAGTTGCATAAATCTTTGCCCCGGTCTTTGTCAGCTCTTCCGGGAATTCTGTTCCGTCACAATCGCGGATTGCATCTGCACCCCAGCGTTTCATTAACTCAATTGTCTCTGGAACCACATCCAGATTTGTAGGAATTGTGACACGTCCTGTATTTTTCTCACTCATTTTTCTTCCTCACTCTATTTCATCCATATAATTACTTTCTTTTCTTCTTTTCTGCAAAAGGGCAATTATAAATCCACAATGCCATTAATAAACAGATAATTCCAATAAGCATAATTCCTAAACCTGTCATTTTTCCTGTCATACCCCATCCAAAAACAGACAGGCTTATTCCGGCAATAAAAAGAGCTGCCATTAAAATTATTCTGCATTTTGTGTGCTTTTTCCAAAATTCCATTTTAATCTCCCTTCTCATCAACCCTTTAAACCACCAACAGTCATTCCCTGTGTCAGTTTATTCTGAACACATATATATAAAATTAATGTAGGAAGCATTACTATTACAAGTCCTGCATACATAATTCCATACTGTGCTGCTGACTGCTGTGCCTGCATCAGATTTAATAATCCTACCGGTAACGTTTTCGGTCCCTTTGCCGAACTCATCAGTGTCATGGAAATGATATATTCATTCCAAAAAGAAAGAAAATTAAACAAGATTATCGTAATAATAGATGGTTTTGCCATTGGAAAAATAATTTTCCACATCGTTGTACTATAACCTGCTCCATCAATATATGCCGCCTCTTCATAATCATGTGCCAATGTTGAAAAATACCCCGACAACAGATAAATTGTAAACGGAAGTGCTGTTGCAGCATATACGATTGCAAGTATAACCAGATTATTTAACAGAAAACTTTTCCCAATTACTGATTTCAGCCAATTGTCCCCATCTCGCAGCATCAAAAAAATTGGAACAACAATGTAATTCACGTTAATAAAAAGACCACCCATAAAAGCCGCATTTAAAAATTTACTTCCTTTAAATTTAAAACGTGACAAACAGTAAGCTGCCGGCAGCGCAACAATTAAAAGAATTACAAGTGCCAAAGCTGTAACCAATACGGAGTTTAACATGTAATCTCCCATTTTTGCTGTATTCCAGGCATCAATAAAGTTCTGAAAATAAAAACCCTCCGGCAAAGTCCACGGATTTCCATAAAACTCTTTATTTTGCTTAATGGATGCCATAAACACCCATGCCACCGGAATAATAATACTGACTGCAAGCATTATTAAAACTAAATAGATAAAAAATTTATACAACCGTTCCGCAGAATTCGGATTTTTTTTCTCTCTCATATTTTCTCTCCTTAAAACTCCAGTGGTTCACGCTCTGTAACTTTATTTACAAGTGCAGACAATGCAAACGAGAAAATAAATATTACAACACCTATTGCCATACTGTATCCATATAATCCGGCATCCTTCTGTCCATACATATAGCTTAGTGACACTTCAGAAGCTCCGTTTGGGCCACCTGAAGTCATAGCTTTTACAAAAAGAAATGCCATATTAATAGTAGAAATAATAAAAAATGTTAATGTTGTACGAATATTAGTCCAGATCAACGGAATTGTAATCTGAAAAAACTGAACGAGCCTGCCTGCACCATCTAATCCGGCACTTTCATACAGGCTTTTCGGCACACTCGCCATAGATGCCATGTACATGACCATATAGTAACCAATCGCCTGCCAGATCATTGCAATAATAAGACTGACGATCACAAGCGATTCACCTTTCCACAAAATCGGGTTCTCCATTTTATGAAACAGTCCGATAATACTATTTAGCATTCCGTTCTCCGGCTTATAAATTGCAGAAAAAATACCTGCAATTACTACAACCGATAAAATATTGGGAATATAAAAAATAATACGGAAAAAATTCTGTCCCCTGATTTGTTCTCTTGACAGAATGCCTGCAAAAACAAGTGCAAATGCAAAGGTAACTATTGTAACAACAACAATAAGTAAAATCATGTTTTGCATGGACCTTATAAAATTAGTATCCGATATTAATGTTTTAAAATTTTTCAGGCCAACAAATGTTTCATTCGGTGAATATGCACCTTTTTCAAATAACGACATCCGGAATACATTTAAGGTAGGCAATATCATAAACACAAAAAATAAAATTACTGCTGGTGCTATGCATACCGCCAAAAAACCGCTTCGTCCTCTGGCTTTTTTCATACTTTCACGTTCCTTTCAAACAAACCGTACTATTTAAAATTCGGCGGACAAAAATTCTGTCCGCCGACTCATTTTTACCACTATAGCATTAAGGCAAACTAAAAACTCTTATTTCAAATTCGCCCGCATCTGGTCACTTGCCGAAATAATTCCGTCAATCCATGCCTGCTCATCCATATCGCCTGATACTAATGAGTTTACCGGGTCAAAGAATACTGTTCGCACTTCCACGCCCGGAATTGCTTCAAATGCTGCGAAATTACCCATAGCTGCCTTTGCTCCATTATCATAAATAGAGTAGAACATTACGTTATCACCACTTAATTTGTCTGCAATGCCTAATACTGGCTGGATAGCTCCTGCTTTTGCAAAAATTTCACATGCTTTGTCACTGTATAAATAAGAGATAAATAATTTTGCTGCATCCTGATGCTCTGCACCAGAAGGAATCCATGCCTGCTCAAACCATGTATAACTGTATGCATCTCCGCCATCTTTTACTGCCGGAAGAGCTGTCATTCCCCACTTAAATCCATCTGCACGAGGTGCTTCTGCCATTTCTCCAACGATCCATGTTCCATTTGGCATAAAGATTGCTTTATTGTCAAGTACTAACTGCTGATTCTGTGTGAAGTCCTGATCATTTGCCTGCGCAGGTGTGACCGGATTTGTGTACTCAGCTAACTTTGCAACAATATCAAAGCATGTCTGTGCTTCCGGAGTTTCCCAGATGCCTTCCGCATAATTTGTTGCTTTATCAAAAAATTCCGGACCACCTGCTGAATACATCAGTGCGTAGAAGAATGCATCAAAATAACCTGTTGTAGGATATGTAAATAAGTAAATTCCCTCTTCTTTTGCTTTATCTCCTAATTCCCACATTTCATCCCATGTCTTTGGAACATCCCATCCTTTTTCTTCTAAAAGACCTGCATTATAAAACAGACCACATGGAGAATAAAACATTGGTGCAAGATATGTCTTTCCATCACCATAAGGATTGGTCAATGATGTGTCTGTAAATCCTCCTGCAATCTTCTCTGAAACAAGTTTGTCTTCTCCCGGAACTTTCATAGATAAAACATCTGTAATGTCAGTAATCATATGTCCCTTAATAAACTGTTCCGTCAACGCAGCTTCACGTCCCGTGGCAAGATGAATAACATCCGGGTATTCGCCTCCCTGCATGGATGGTCCAATTACATCCTCTAATTTTTTATCTGTTGTAAGTTCTACTTTAATTCCGGTTTCTTCTGTAAATGCATCTGCCACTTTCTGCCACATTTCAGAACCATAAGCTGTCTCAATAGCAGCTACACTGATTGTTGTTCCAGCTTCTTTTGTCTTGCTGGTATCTGACGCAGAATTCTCCTTTCCTGAATCTGTACCGCACCCTGCAAATAAAGATGCTACCATTACCATACTCATCATTGTACATAAAATTTTTTTCTTCATAGTAACCTCCCATTTTTGTTATTTTTTACTATAAATTCTTATGTTTCCTTCCTTACATTTGTTATTATAGAGTACGCCATCTCTTTTTCCTATCCATATATTGCTCTATATTTTATAATTCTTGCTTTATTTTAAAAATCTTGTTATTTTGTTTTTTTCATTGTATACTAAGTACAACATCGTTCCATTTTAACTAGGAAATCATTGCAATTATGACATGAAAGGAGTGTATTTTCCATGAGTAACCGCAAATTTAATCTGGATAATGAGGTACAGCCGGAAATCCATTTCCGCCTGCTTTCCATATCAGCATCCAAATTTGAAAATGACTGGACTTCGTTTCCCCACAGCCATCATTTTACGGAAATCTTCTTTATTAAAGACGGCACTGGACGCATGCTGATTGAAAATGAATCTCTTCCTGTCTCCTCAAACAGCCTTGTCGTGATCGGTGCACAGGTAACACACACAGAGTTTTCCGATCCGGAAAATCCACTGGATTATTATGTGCTCGGGGTGGAAGGATTAAAACTGAATACTGACAAAGAACCGGAATACATTCATGTCCCGGCTTCTGCAAACTCGCCTTTTATCCGCCAGTGTTTTGAAAATATCCTGCGGGAAATGCATAACAAACAGGACCGCTACGCAGAGATCTGCCAGCATTATCTGGATATTTTAATTTTATATTTCTGCCGGAAAGACCATGTATCCTATGAAGTGGTGGATGCGCAGAACAGCAGCCGCGAATGCCACAAGGTAAAACGCTTTATCGAGCACAATTACCAGAGCATGATCTCTCTGGATTCGCTTGCCGAAAACTGCAGTCTCTCAAAATATTACCTTTCACACCGTTTTGCAGAGCTGTACGGGAAATCTCCCATCGCTTACCTGAACGAAGTTCGGCTGGCGTCTGCGCGTGACCTGCTGCTCACAACCAATCACAGTATCGAAGAGATTGCCGGATGTATCGGGTTTTCCTCTACCAGCTATTTTTCGCAGTCCTTCCAGAAAAATTTTCATGAATCGCCACAGCAGTTCCGCAAATCCCACCGTGTCAGGACATGACCATGTTTCATTTTTTACATAAAAAAATAATTTTCTAAAAATTTCCCCGAAAGAATATCATATCTTTCGGGGAAACTATGCCTATCAGCCGGATTGGAAAGAGAAAAATGCTTTACCGTCTTCTTATAAAAAATTAAAAATCCCGGAAATCCGCTTACCTGCAGATTCCGGGATTTTATAATTACATATGATGTGCCACATCTATTCTGATAAGTGCCTTCCTGAGTGCAAACTCTGCTCTCTTCACATCAATCTCTGCTGTGTGATTTGAAAGGCGCTGCTCTGCCCGCTCCTTTGCGGCCTGTGCGCGGTCTATGTCTATCTCATCAGGCCACTCTGCAAGCTCTGCAAGAAATGTGACCTTGTCTCCAAGTATTTCCGCAAAGCCTGAATGGATTGCGGCTATTTTCTCCTCATCGCCATTATGGATAGTCACGATTCCCGGTGCAAGCACTGTCGTGAGCGGTATATGGTTTTTGTATACACCAATCTCTCCGTTTTGGGTATTGAACTCGAGGAAGTCTGTCTCTCCCTTGTAGAACACCCTGTCTGGTGTGATTATTTCTATGTCAAAAATGTTATCTGCCATGAAATCACCTCACATTACTGCATCTTGGCACGGACTTCATCTATGCTTCCAACGTTTAAGAAATAGCTCTCCGGTACATCATCATGCTTTCCTTCGAGTATCTCCTTAAAGCCTCTGATGGTTTCGGCGATAGGCACATATTTGCCCTCGAGGCCTGTAAACTGTCCTGCTACGAAGAACGGCTGTGACAGGAAACGCTGCACCTTACGTGCACGGCTTACTACAAGCTTATCCTCCTCTGAGAGCTCATCCATACCGAGGATTGCGATGATATCCTGCAGCTCCTTGTACTTCTGGAGTATCTCCTGGACAGCGTGTGCCACCTCAAAATGCTCCTGTCCCACGATACGCGGATCAAGGATACGCGATGTGGATGCCAGCGGGTCTACAGCCGGATAAATACCAAGCTCTGCGATAGAACGCTCAAGTACTGTCGTGGCATCGAGATGTGCGAAGGTAGTCGCCGGTGCCGGGTCTGTAAGGTCATCTGCAGGCACATATACGGCCTGAACCGATGTGATTGAACCGTTCTTTGTTGATGTGATACGCTCCTGAAGAGCTCCCATCTCTGTCTGCAGTGTCGGCTGGTAGCCAACGGCTGAAGGCATACGTCCTAAAAGTGCTGATACCTCTGAACCTGCCTGTGTGAAACGGAAGATATTGTCCACAAAGAGAAGCACATCCTTGCCGCCTCTGTCACGGAAATACTCTGCCATTGTAAGTCCTGCCAGGGCAACTCTCATACGTGCTCCAGGTGGCTCGTTCATCTGTCCGAACACCATGGTGGTCTTGTCGATAACACCTGACTCCTTCATCTCGTAGTACAGGTCATTTCCCTCTCGTGTACGCTCTCCTACACCGGTAAATACTGAGTATCCACCATGCTGTGTAGCGATGTTGTGGATAAGCTCCTGGATGAGCACCGTCTTTCCTACTCCGGCACCTCCGAAGAGTCCGATTTTTCCACCCTTCTGGTATGGGCAGAGCAAATCTACAACCTTTATTCCTGTCTCAAGCATCTCCTGCGATGTAGCCTGCTCCTCAAAGCTAGGCGCAGGTCTGTGGATTGCCCATTTCTCCTCTGTCTGTGGAGGCTCAACCTCATCGATAGGCTCTCCGAGCACATTGAACATTCTTCCAAGTGTATTCTCCCCCACCGGCACAGAAATAGGTGCTCCTGTTGCGATAGCGTCCATGCCGCGGACGAGACCATCAGTAGGTCCCATGGCGATACATCTGACTGTATCGTCGCCCAGATGCTGTGCAACCTCAACGACCAGCTTTCCGCCTTTTTTCAGCGGCACCTCGACTGCATCGTTTATCTCAGGCAGATTACCCTCTGAAAACTTGATATCCAGAACGGCACTGATAACCTGTATGATTTTACCTACATTTTTATCTGCCATTTATAGTTTCTCCTTCTTTTTTAATTCATATGATACACTTGCCTTTTTGGCCATTCACAGACACACATGCCTGCCTTCCCATGACCGGATATGCATGTATCACTCTATCGCATTAGCTCCTGCAATTATCTCAGTAAGCTCCTGCGTGATTGAGCCCTGACGCGCTCTGTTATATTTCAATGTCAGATCACTGATCATATCCTCTGCATTGCTCGTAGCAGAATCCATCGCCTGCATTCTGGCTCCGTTTTCACTGGCAAATGACTCCACCAATGCTCCGTAAAACAGGCTTGTCACATATTTTGGAATAATAAGCTCCAAAGCCTCCTGCGGATTCGGTTCAAAATTCATGAGAATATTGGAGTCCTCTTTCTCATCTGCCCCACTCTCATCCAGCTCCACCGGCAAAAGCTTTATGAGCTTCGCCTCCTGTGTAACTGTGTTTTTGAAATGGGTATATGCGAGATAAATCTCCCCCACCTGACCGTCTGTAAATGCCTTTAACACTCTTTTGCAAAGTGCCGCAGCATCCTCGTAGGTCGGGTCCTCCATCATCTCCGGTGCACTCTCAACTATATGATAGCCCTTTAACGTAAGCAGCTCCTCGCCCTTTGCTCCCACAGCATATATGTCGAGCTCTTCTTTTTTGAAGTCTCCGTGTGTGATGAGCTTTACTATATTGCTGTTGTATCCGCCTGCCAGTCCGCGGTTTGATGTCAAAACAACTACCGCCTTCCTTGGCGAATCACCGGCCTTTAAGTATGGGTGCTCCAGATTGCCGCTCTTTGCAAGCATCGAGCTTACTGTCCTGTACATATAGTTGAAATACGGATCTGTTACCTCCGCATGTGCTCTCGCCTTTTGCAGCTTGACGGTAGAAACGAGCTTCATGGCCTTTGTGATCTGCTGAGTACTTGTAATACTGCTTTTTCTGCGCTTTATGTCTCGCATCGAAGCCATTTTACCACCTGCCTTCTACTAATATCCAACCGTCTAACGGAACTGCTTTTTGCATTCCTCGATTGCCTTTATAAGTGCCTGCTCCGTATCATCGTCCATCACCTTTTTCTCCCTGATTGCTTCAGGAATCTCAGGATATCTGGTATCAATGAAATCAAACAGCTCTGCCTCAAATCTTAAAATATCCTCGATTTTGATATCAATAAGATACTTCTTTGTCGCAGCGTATATTATGATAACCTGCTTCTCTACAGGCATCGGCTTGTACTGCGGCTGCTTTAAAATCTCCTTGATTCGTGCTCCCTGTGCGAGCTGCTCTGCTGTGCTTGCATCAAGCTCTGAGCCAAACTGTGAGAATGCTGCAAGCTCTCTGTACTGAGCCAGCTCTACTCGGATAGGTGCTGCAATCTTTTTCATTGCCTTTATCTGTGCCGAGCCTCCAACTCGTGAAACTGAAAGTCCTGCATTTATGGCAGGTCTGAAGCCCGCGTTGAACATCTCTGTCTCGAGATATATCTGACCGTCTGTGATTGAGATAACATTGGTCGGGATATATGCCGATACATCACCCGCCTGTGTCTCAATGATAGGAAGGGCTGTGAGTGAACCTCCACCCAGCTTATCTGACAGTCTCGCTGCTCTCTCCAGAAGCCTTGAATGGAGATAGAAAACATCTCCCGGATAAGCCTCTCGTCCGGGCGCTCTCTTTAAAAGGAGTGAAAGTGTACGGTATGCTGCTGCATGCTTACTCAGATCATCGTAAACTATGAGCACATCCTGTCCGTTTTCCATCCATTCCTCACCTATAGCGCAGCCTGAGTATGGTGCGATATACTGTAACGGTGCAAGCTCTGATGCTGTCGCAGCCACTACTGTCGTGTAGCTCATGGCTCCGAACTCCTCGAGCTCATTTACTATGGATGCAACCGTAGAAGCCTTCTGACCGATAGCTACATAGATACATTTCACACCTTGTCCCTTCTGGTTGATGATGGTATCTATCGCGATAGCCGTCTTTCCGGTCTGTCTGTCTCCGATAATAAGCTCTCTTTGTCCTCGTCCGATAGGAACCATTGAGTCAATAGCCTTTATACCGGTCTGAAGCGGTGTATCTACTGACTTTCTCGAGATAACTCCCGATGCTACTCTCTCTATCTGACGATATTTGTCCGACTGGATAGGTCCCTTTCCGTCGATTGGCTGTCCGAGCGCATTTACTACTCGGCCGAGCATCGCATCGCCTACCGGCACCTCTACCACTCGTCCTGTGGTCTTAACTGTATCTCCCTCGTTGATATTGCGCTGCTGTCCAAGTAAAACAGCACCGACATTGTCCTCCTCGAGGTTTAATACCATTCCATATACTTCCCCTGGAAATTCCAAAAGCTCTCCCTGCATCGCATTCTCAAGACCATGAATACGTGCGATTCCGTCTGCCACCTGAATGACTGTTCCTACATCAGCGACTTCGAGCTGGGAAGCGTATCTTTTAATCTGCTCCTTTATTACTGAGCTGATTTCTTCCGGCTTTAGATTCATGGAGCGCATTCACCTACTTTCAATTGTATTTTTGTCAAATCGCGGGTGAGTCTTTCTAATCTGCTGCTGACAGACGAATCCACCACTCTGTCCCCGATTCTGATTTTCATACCGCCTATGAGCGCGGTATCCACCTCAAAATGCATCTCAAATTTCACGTATTTTGTCGTGTCAAGAAGTCGTTTCTCCACAGCAAGCTTCTGCTCCTTTGAAAGCTCAAATGCAGATGTGACGTATGCTGTTCCGATATTTTGGTACTCCTTGACTCTGTCAAGAAAGTAGTTGAAAACTAAGGTAAGCTCTTTGTAGTGATTCTTTTCTATAATCATCCTCATAAGCCCTACCAGCTCCGCTGAAACTCTTCCCCCAAATATTTCTTCGATGATTCTGACCTTTTCTTCTTTATCAATCTGCGGATGATCCATCAGCTTTGAGAGGTCATCATTTGCAGCAATGATTTCCTTTACTGCTGTTACCTCGTCAGACAGGCTGGATAGCCTGTTGTCCTCAAGGGCAGCCTCAAACAATGCATCACCGTATACCTTAGATACTAGCTTAGCCATGTTGATTCTCCCATTTCCTTAAGTGTCTCTTCAACGAGTGTATCCTGAATGTCTGTGGTGATCGAAGCTGCGACAGCCTTTTGTGCCATAAGCGATGCTATCTGTATCATCTCCTGCTTCATATCATCCATGGCATGCTTCTTCTCAAGCTCTGCCTCTTCTCTGGCTCTCTTTATGATGCGTGAAGCCTCTTCCTTTGCATCATCCACAATCTTGTTCTGGTTTTTAAGCGCCTTCTGTCTCGCCTCTGTGAGAATAGCCTCGGCCTCTTTATCGATATCCTTAAGCTTTCCCTCATACTCTGCCTTTAGTGCTGCGGCACTTTCCTTGTCGGCAACAGCCGTGTTTATATCGCTTTCTATCCTGTCCTGCCTGTCCTTTAACAGCTTCCTTGCAGGGTTGAAAAGCAGATACGACATCAGCATGAAAAGGAAAAATACTGCAACTGCCAAAAGTACTGTATCAAAGAGCAACTGCGCATCCAGATTAAACAAAAATGTATATCCCTGTGCTAACAATTTTTACTCTCCTTTCCGTTGGCTGTATCGCCGCACGGTAATCCTCTGCGGCAAACCGTAATATACTATCCGAGCGGATGAACGAAAAGTAAAAGTAATGCAACAACGAGACCATAAAGACCTGTTGTCTCTGCAACCGCCTGTCCTAAAAGCATGGTTGACATAATCTGTCCTCTTGCTCCCGGGTTACGTCCTACGGCTGCTGCACCATGTCCTGCTGCGATACCCTGTCCAACACCAGGTCCGATTCCGGCGATAACTGCCAAACCTGCACCGATTGCTGAGCATGCTCTGATTAAATCCTGTCCATTGATATCCATAATTGAATCCTCCTAAAAATACATCTTATAGTTTTACTCATCCGTCTCACATGCCTGTGTAACGTATGTCATTGTCAGCATACAGAATACATATGTCTGAATTGCTCCTGAGAACAAATCAAAGTATACATGCAGTACTGACGGCCACGCTATGGCTATAAACCTTAGCAGACCATATACCAGCGCCATGATAACAGTTCCTGACAACACATTGGCGAACAAACGCAATGATAATGAGATAGGAATTGCAATCTCACTGATAATGTTGATTGGCGCCCATATAGGCAGCCACGGCGGCAGTGGTGAACACATACCGGTCCAGATATCCTTTGCGCTTTGATGCTTAGCCTTATTGAATCTGATCATGAAAAATGTAATAAGTGCAAGCGCCAGTGTGGTTCCGTAGTCGGCTGTCGGTGGTCTTAAGCCAAACAAGCCTGAGATATTACTCATCAGTATAAATATAAAAATCGTGCTGATGTAGTTTACAAACCTCGGAGCCCACTTACCCATGGTTCCCTCAACCATCTTGTCGAGCATCTCTACGATGAGCTCGATGATATTCTGAAAGCCGTCCGGTACTTCCTTTGCTTTTTTAAGCTTCCTGTTTGCCACTATAGCGAATATGACCATAATGGCCATCACTATGAGGATACAGGCATGCGATGTGGTAATCCAGACCTCCTGACCGAATACCTTTATCGAAAAAATACCATGGATCATAAAGTCGATATTGTCTGCGTTACTTTCCAGTAAAATCGCCTGATTCACATTATCACCTCCTCCTTATTAAGTTTACCTGCTGTTTCGCTCCTCTGTCTCCATTTCGCCGGCGGAAGATGCATCACTTCTCCCGGAAAATCTGTCTGTCACCTTCATAAATAAAGGCTGTAAATACGCTGAAATCTTGAGTCCCAGCATACCGACAAAGGCCATTATCAGATTTCCAAAATCAAATAGTCCCAATATAAATAACAGGACCGCAACAACAATATACCTTAAAAGTGATTTTGCTACGATCCTGCGATTGGCATCCTTTTGTCCATATATGGCGGTCGCGTCATATATGACTGTGGCGATATTGACAGCCATACCAACAGCTATCGCTATCCCATACCATAAGCCGATAGAATATGAAATTTTGTCTGTGACAAACCATACCCCAATAAGCTGCACAACAATCCCGTAAAAAACTATCCCAAATACAAGTCCCGGCAATGCGTCATTTATTCTTTTTAACATCCTTCTCTACCCTGCTAATACTGTCTGATTTCTCTGTTTCCGTAGTACTCTGCCTGCCCGGTGTCTGTCTGACGGCTCTGCCATCATCCTCTGGCTTCAGGAATTTTTGAACCATACGGTATATATTGTTTGCCCCCGCAAACGCTCCAATGAAAAACAATGGAACAGTTACCCAGTCCGCTCCGGTCTTTTTCCCAATCCACACACCGGCCAGTGTGCAGAGAAATATCGGCACAATCATGTTGATTCCAAACTGGAAAACCATGATAAGTGCATTCATTACCTCTTTCTTATTATCTCTTTTCATATACAAATTATTATATCATTTTTATTGCTTTTGTCTACATTTTTATGTGTAAAATGCATAAAAAATACATGTGTTTCATGTTAAATCACGTCAATTTGACATAACAATTGCAGTATTATCACTATCCACAACGAATGCTCCCATGTCAAAAGTCTCTGTGTACACCACAAGTGCTACAGCACAAGCGTCACCTCACGGCCTGTGTGCTCATACCTGCGAATTGTAACCCCCGCTGCCCTCAGCATCCTCTTTGAAGCTGTCACGCTGGCCGTGCCCTCGTATTTGTCACAGTCGTAGACTACTTCCCTGATGCCGGACTGTATGATTGCCTTAGCGCACTCATTGCACGGAAACAGGGTGACATATATGGTCGCTCCCTCAAGGCTTCCGCCCCTGTAGTTTAAGATGGCATTGAGCTCGCTGTGTGTAGAATAGAAATACTTGTTATCCTCTCCCTCTCTGGCCCAGGTGAACTCATCATCTGAGCAGCCAAGAGGAAAGCCGTTATAGCCCATGGAGAGTATCTTGTGCTCCGGGTCCACTATGCACGCACCCACCTGGGTATTCGGATCCTTCGAGCGCATGCCTGAAAGCATCGCTATGCCCATAAAATACTCATCCCATGAGATATAATCCTTTCTCTTTTCCGAAGCTCCCATATATACACCTCCATTCAATATGGTCTATCACACATTTTATTACTTGGTTCCGAAAATTCTGTCTCCTGCATCTCCGAGTCCCGGCACAATATATTTGTGCTCATTGAGATGATCATCGAGCGCTCCTATATATACATCCACATCAGGATGTTCATCTGTGAGTCTCTTTACTCCCTCAGGAGCTGCAATTATGCACATAAAGTGGATGTTTTTCACACCGCGCTTTTTGAGCATATCAAGTGCTGCCACTGCTGACCCCCCTGTTGCGAGCATCGGATCCACCACAAATACCTCTCTGTTTGCGCAGTCTGCCGGAAGCTTGCAATAGTACTCGATAGGCTCTGCTGTCTCCGGGTCACGATACATGCCGATGTGTCCAACCTTTGCGGCAGGGATGAGCTCAAGCATACCCTCCACCATACCAAGTCCGGCTCTTAAGATAGGAACAACTGCAAGCTTTTTGCCCTTTAATTCCTTTACAGTGGCCTTACAGATAGGAGTCTCAATATCCACATCTGTAAGCTCCAGATCTCTTGTTGCCTCGTAGCACTCAAGCATCGCAACCTCGCTGACGAGTGTTCTGAAATCCTTTGAACCTGTGTCGGTTCTTCTCATAATTCCAATCTTATGCTGAATCAGCGGATGATCCATAACTACTACCTTACCCATAATATTTGTTCTCCTTTGTCTTATATTGTGTTATATTTGTTTGTCTTTTATGTATTTGCATTTAAGCGCTTTACCAGCTTCTTAAGCGTAGCCCTGAGGCTTTCATAGCACAGTCCGTAGCTTTGAAGTGTGCCGCCATAAGGGTCAAGTATCTCAAGCTCATCGCCCACATACTGTGAAAGCACAAAGACCTGCTCCGGGTCGATATCGGCAAAGCTTTCTATAATGCGCTCGCGCTGTGATGACTCCATGGTAAATACCATAGTACTCTCCGTGATATCCGATTCCTCAAGCTGCGTTGACACCATGCCCTCCGTGGAAATTCCATTGCTTATGAGCACTGCCTCTGCCTTCTGATTGACCGGCTCCGGAAACTGGACAACAAGTCCTCTCGCCTCAATCTCCATCGGCACCTTGAGTACAAAGTCGTTCATGATGCCCTTTGCCATCTGCTCCCTGCATGTTCCGGTCTGTGCGACAAAAATGATTTTGTCATACTTCACATGTGTGTCTATCACCTGATGACCTGCCGCCTTTAGCATACGGTTCATGATGGCCTGTCCTATACGTGGTGTGGAGAAGCTCTCCGAGAAAATCACATCCACATCGAGCTCATCACAGTCCCTTAATATACGGTAAAGCTCATGGGCTATCGAATCCTCATCCGCCCTGCTTCCCATCGACAGGACAACATCTGCATCGTAAAACTGCTTTGTCTCCTCTGTCGCAATGACTGCTATCTTTTTGCCATCATCCCTGTGCGAAGCCACAAGCTCATTTATCTTTGCAATCACATGCTTTCTCGTACCGTCCACGATGACCATGTCAGCCTTTGGCGCATAGTGCTTGTACTTCATGCCGGGTGCCTTTGGCTTTCTCGTGTCATCTGCCGCTATGATTCCCGGATCTACGATAACCTCTTTGCCTAATACCTTTGAAAGCATCTGTGGTGTGATATAGCCCGGGCGCAGCACCATAGGTGTATCCTCTGTCAGGTCAATGATGGTGGACTCTATTCCTATGCCAACCGGTCCTCCGTCTATAATCATGGCTATTTTGCCGCTTAGATCCTCAGCCACATGTGCAGCCTCTGTAGGGCTCGGTCTGCCGGATGTGTTGGCGCTTGGCGCCGCGATAAGGCAGCCGCTTCTTCTTATGAGATCAAGCGCTATAGGATGATTCGGCATACGCACAGCTACCGTGTCCATGCCGCCTGTTGTGGCATAAGGCACTGCATCGCCCTTCTCCACTATCATGGTAAGAGGTCCCGGCCAGAAAGCATCCGAAAGCTTCCTTGCATCCTCCGGCACTGTCTTTGCGATGCGCTCCAAATCCGAAAAATCCGATATGTGTACGATAAGCGGATTGTCCGACGGACGCCCCTTTGCACTGTATATCTTCTTTGATGCCTCCGGATCTAAAGCATCACCGCCAAGCCCATACACCGTCTCTGTCGGAAACGCTACAAGCTCACCGGCTGCAATCAAATCACCTGCCTCCTGCATGAGCTTATGGTCTAAATTGTCCTGATCTATTTTTATAATTTTTGTTTCCATTTTATATCCTCACCGCACATACTACAGTAATATACCATGTGCAAACACCAGTTTTTCTAAATAATCATGTGTTTTTATTGTAACACTTCAGAGCCACCTCGAAAGCAGGAACATCTGCTGCTTACATGTAAACATGATGTATCAGCTTTTGTTCTCGGAGGTTCTGAATTGTTTTCTATTTATTATACAATAGTAACAATAGCATTTCAAGTTTTACTCAATATTTAGTAATTTTTATATAAGATTGTGTAAAAGTAAGTACAATTTTATTTGGCATTGCATTATTCTGTGTTTTGTACTACAATGCAGATAAGCCAATAACGGCGAATAATGATCATTATTTTATAAGGAGGATTTCATTATGGCATACGTAATTTCTGATTCATGCGTTAGCTGTGGTACATGTGCTGGTGAGTGCCCAGTAGGAGCTATCTCTGCTGGTGATTCACAGTACGTAATCGATGCAGATTCTTGTCTCGATTGTGGTACATGTGCTGGTGTTTGCCCAACTGGAGCAATCAGCCAGGGCTAATTTTTAGCATACTGTAAGAAAGAAAGACGACCTGTTATGGGTCGTCTTTTTTTATGTTGTAATCGTCTTTGTATTGTAATCATTTTTATACTGTAAGCGTTTTTTGCAGTAATTATTTTATAGCGTAAGCGTTGTCATGCATGCTCTACAGTCTCACCGGATTAAGCTCATGCGTATGCGTCTTGTCGCGCCCCTTCTTTCCCTTGGTGTCTGCAGCGCTTATTTTTGTATCTGCAGGCATGTCCGCGTTCCTTTTCCTTGAAAAAAGCCCCTTTCTACGCAGATTTCCGCGTATGGCAGCGTCCAGCTTTTTATATCTCTCCTCCTGCGCGCTGTCCTGTTCGCGCATCAGATAGTTCATTTCCTTTAATATCCGCTCCTGCACATCAGTGGATATCTGCTGACTCAGCTCCTCATTGTTCAGTGCTATGGCTCTCCCCACGATATTGCTCATCAGCTCGCGAAACTCATCCATACGCTCATCTGCCGTGCGGCTTCGATATGTATGATTGTATCCCGGCAGTTCATCGTGATATGCCGGCTTATACCCTGACATCTCCTGTTTCACCGTCTGATTTGTGATATTCGTGTAATTTACAGGCTGCACGGATTTTTCCATAGCTGCAGGATTCGGTGGATTTAATGGCTCACCCGGTGCATCCGAATGAAGCATATCGCGGATTGCACGAAGCTGATAGCCCTTCTCCTTGAGCTCCTTTATCCTCAAAAACTGTTTTATATTGTCTCTCGTATAGTATCTGTGACCAAGTTCATTTCTGGGCACATCAAGTCCCAGCTCATCCTCCCAGTAACGCAACACATGAGTCTCCACATCCACGGCGGCTGCCGCATCGGAAATCATGTAACGTACTTTCTCCAAATTGAAGTCCTCCTGTCTGAAATTATATTTTATTCGCTATACGCTTTTGGCACATCGAAAAGAACCAGCACTGCGAAAAAAGTTATATCGCTGTACTGGTTCAATTATAGCCTTGATAGAACTCTCATTCAATTGGTTTCGGTCGCAACTTTCGACATAAGTGCACCTTGTAGTCATCCTCAACTATAAGCTGTGCTGCTTTGTTGCCGTCATCTTTATCGGATGTTTTTTTATTTCTTTATAGACCGTGGAAAATTTTTGGTTACCGTTCGCATCCGCCTGTGAGAATCGTTGTGATGTGAGTGGATTTAATCCCCTCTGTCACTGTCTGCAAAAGTATGCGGTATGTATCCTCCACAAGCTCACAGTCCGACGGTTCAATCCCAAGCTCTGCTGCTTTTTTAAGAATGAACCTGACCTTGTCATCATCATGCTCTACCGCATAGATGTCATCAAACATACCTGCATAGTATCTGTCTAAAAATCTGCGCTTTGCAGCTGTCTCGATTTTTGTGCCTGATGTGGTAAGCACATACAGCTTCGTGCCTTTTTCCTTTGCCTTCATGGCATACTCCTTTACCTGCATCACAGGACGGCACCACTCATATGTATCCTCACCATGCTTACTGCAGTAGTCTGCCCACTGCACATCTGACATTCCTATCTGAAATTTTCCGTTTACCTTGTAGCACGGACTGCTTAAAGTGCCGTCTACGTCTATGAACATTGCCTGCATAGTGTCTGCTCCTATATAGTTAGTTTATGCAGCTATAATAACATGATTATAGGGTCAAAAGGTATTTTGCCCCTCATTTATGATTAAT
>OITN01000147.1_pt1 | contig 22263 bp, 18 predicted proteins | sample 1586801 | NCBI WGS metagenome assembly OITN01 (sample SAMN02674964, study PRJEB24791) | human gut metagenome, SKBSTL008 | isolation source: stool | host: Homo sapiens | place: USA | reverse complement strand
AGAAGAAATATGAAAAACCGCCCGATGGGCGGTTTTTTCAGCTATACCATTTCATGAAGCATATCTACAATCACTTCTCTGCAATGAGCTCCGAGATGCTTTTGTTCCTCTTTACTGAGTGCTGCCGGATCAATAGGAGTGCCGTATCGGATAACCACATGCCTCTTTTTGACCCATGGAAGGTGATCCTCGAATATTTCATTTGTTCCCATGATTGCCATTGGCACTATCTTGCATTTGCTCTTTGTGGCAATCTTGAAAGTACCTTCCTTGAAAGACGCTACCTCTGTCAGGTCATCTTTGTTTTTGCAGCGTGTGCCCTCAGGAAATACACATATGCTGATGCCGGATTTGACCTGATCTATGGCTGCAAGCACGACCTTTAGTCCCTGCTTGATGTCATCGCGGTCCAAAAACAGGCAGTGCAGGCGCTTCATCCAGAGTCCGAGCACCGGTATTTTTGTAATGCTTTGCTTTGAGATGTAGCCGGTTAAGCGTGGACATCTGGAGTAGGTGATTATGATGTCAAAGAAACTACGGTGATTTCCTATATATAGTACGGCCTCGTCCTTTGGCACATTTTCCTCCCCTATAAATTCAATGTCTGCTCCGCTTAGGAATATGATGACACGGAAAGCCCACTGTACCATGCGAAGCTGTGCCATATCGGCCCATGCCGGGGCAAATTTGTGTATTATCCACATGGCTCCGAGCACCGGAAGACCGAGCAGCAGATAGAAAAATACGAATATTACGATTAAAACTGAACGCATATTTGACCTCTCTTTTTCATAATATAAATTGTAATGTAACTATTCAGAACCATTAAGAATAAAATAGTTATAATGTAGTTCAATATTTGATATTATATCATATCATAAGCGATATGATAAGAAAGAGAGGAAAAAATGTCAGAAAAATTGAGAAAATTTCTGGTGATGGCTGCAGGTATGCTTGTGATATTGGAAACGACAGTAATTTCGGGCTGCCGCGCAAATATTTCAGGCACGGAGAGTGACAGGATGGTTGAGTACACGGTGATCTGCGGGGATGAAATCCCGGAGGAGTTTAAAAAGCAGATAAATGAAAACAAGGCAAAGGCGATGAAGCTGACGTACAAGGACGATGAATATTTATACATAGCGGAAGGCTTTGGCACAAAGGAGACAGGTGGCTACAGTATTACGGTTAACCAGTTTTATGTTAAGGATAAGGCAATGTATTTTGATACGCGTCTGATAGCCCCGGATAAGGGCGAGAAAGTCAGCAATCAGGCGAGTTATCCGTATATAGTAATAAAGACGGAATTGAGTGAAATGCCTGTTGTGTTTGAGTAAAAATTTCGTAAATTGTATTAAAAGTTGCGAAAAAACTGACAATCAGTACTAATGCCCTATTGCTATCACTGCGATACTTTGCTATAGTAAAGTTACTAGATATTGTGGTGACATATTTATATATTCAAATATATTGATTGATATAATTGTTGATTGATTTGACCTGTTTTATATTTATACAGAGATTGATTTCATATATATGACAACGTCGTTACAATACTGGTTACCATGAGGACTATAGTTATGTGCCAGTGGGCATACCCACAATAAGGAGGCTTAAAATGGAACAGACAGAAATCAGAAAAGTCAGAGCATCGATCCACCAGCAGTGTGGCAACAGGGTAAAAATCCAGCAGGATCTTGGCCGCAACAAGGTTGACATCCAGGAGGGTGTTATTCAGCAGGCATACCCAAGTGTGTTTACGGTTCTGATAGATGATGAGTTTGAGCAGAATCCGCCACAGCTCTTATCTTTCTCCTACACTGATGTGATTACAAAAGATATAAGGATGCAGCTTTGCTAGTATCATGAAGTAAAGATGTTACATCTTTATTATAATGATCATGAATTTAAATATTTGCATCTGCATAAAGTTACTCCATCTTGAATATGTATTTTATATACATATTTGAAGTGGGGTATTTTTTATGGAGTTAATTACACAAAAAATCAGACAATGCATAGAAAAGGTAAAGGATATGTCGCAGGTTGGCTTCGACAGGGATTATGTCATAAAGGACAACAAGCCTGATGTTTCCAAAGTGATTTGCCAGAACGGGCAGGTAAAGCTTGACGAGATAAAAGCGTCAGGCGAGAATATCTGGCTGAGTGGAAGCATTGAATTTGAAGTGCTGTATACGAGAGAGGAAGTTTTTGAAGGCGATGAGCCGGAGGAAAATATCGGCGGAAACAGAGTGGAGCATATAAAGGATGCAATACCGTTTCAGGAGAAGCTTGTGCTTCAAGGAGTCTGCGAGAAGGATACGGTTCGTGTGTATACCGGGCTTGATGAGCTTACGGTTGGGGTTATCAATTCGCGAAAGCTCTCGGTCAGAGGCATTATAAGCGTGGAGCTTTATGGAGAGAGGGAAGAAAATCTTGAGGTTGCACAAAGGATTGATGACAAGGACGTGGAGCAGCTTATGGGGCAGATGAAGGTGCTTAAGCTTGACAGTGTTGTAAGGGATATTGTCAGAATTAAAAATGTCGTCACCTTGCCAAAGACCAAGCCGAATATATGCAAGCTCATATCGAGTCTTGTTGATATGAGAAATCTGGAGTATACATACGAGCGTGACCATATCACACTGACAGGCGAGTGTCATGCGTGTATAGTGTATCTGAGTGAAGAACAGGAAATTTGCTGCTTTGAGGTGCAGGAGGGTTTTTCAAATGAAATACGCTGTGAGGGTGATAATGCCGGAAATATTGCCTGGCTTCGCACACAGCCTGCCATGCATCAGGTTGAGGCGGAAAATGATTACGACGGAGAGCTCAGGCAGCTTTCGATTGAGGCAGCACTTGCGGTGGATGGAAAGGTCTGGAGTGAGGAAACAGTAGAGGTGCTCAATGACATGTACAGCGTATCATGTCCGGTAAAACCTGTGTTTGAAAATGTGAAGGTATGCAGCCTTCTTATGAAAAATGACACAAAATGCCGTATTTTGGAGCAGTTGTACAGAGAAAACAGCAAAAAGAGAATTTTAAGAATATGCGGTACAAAGACGCAGGCCGCTATTGCACAGATAAAAAATGCAGACACAGGAATTATTGTGTCAGGTGTATTGCAGGTGAACTGTGTGAATATTGTGGAGGATGATGGCTGTCCGATAGAGATGCATACAGACTCTGTGCCGTTTGAACAGTATGTTGAGATACCCGGCATGGATGCCAACACCTGCTGCGAGGTAAATGTGCAGGTAGACCAGGTGCAGGTCAATCTACTCGACAACAGCGAATATGAAATTAAGGGTGTTGTCAGCATAAATGCTATTGCCCTGCAGCAGGATGAAGTGTCAGTCATAACATCGGTGGAGCAGGAAAAAACATCGTCTGATACTGAAGAGGAAGCAGCTCTGGTTGGCTATATAGTGCAGAAGGATGATAAAATGTGGGACATTGCAAAAAGATACCGCACCACTGTTGAAAACATAATGGAAATAAACGCTCTGACCTCAGATAGCGTCAAAACTGATGATAGACTTATAATAGCGCGCATGTGAATCATAAATGAGGGGCAAAATAACTTTTGATCTTTTAATCATATCATTATATAAAATGTGGAAAATTCTGTAAATTTACAAAAAGATGTGGAAAAAAGATTCATTTTGTGCAATAATATATCAGAATGTATATTGAACATAAATTGTGGAAGGAAAGGTCAATCTGACCGTCGTATTACAGGAGGAACAAAATGAATCGGAAATGGACACGTGCTATATGTACTGTGTTAACATCGGCACTCGTTTTTACAGGACCGGCAGTAGAGGGCATTACATTTAGCGGATACATAAACAGTGGACTTGAGAAGGTATATGCAAAGACAAAGAAGCAGAAGGATGCAGAGAAGAAGAAGTCACAGGCTGAGCAGGATCTCAAGGATAAGAAGAATGAGATTAATGGTCTAAAGGATCAGCAGCAGACTACTGCTGATGATATAAAGAATAAATCTGCAAAGCTTGATGAGATTCTTGCAGCACAAAAGAAGCTTCAGAAAGATATCACAAGCAAACAGGCAGAGATAGAGCAGAATCAGAAGGATCTTGCAGCAGCTCAGGAAAAGCAGCAGGAGCAGTATGACGCCATGAAGAAGCGTATACAGTTCATGTATGAAAACAGCGCTGAAGACAATATCTGGACAGCAATTATTGAGTCAAATGGTATCACAGATATGCTCAATCGTATAGAGTACGTGTCAGATGTATATGATTCGGATCGTGCTCTTATGGATTCTTATCAGGCAGCAGTTGAGCAGGTGAAGGAGATTGGTACTAAGCTTGACAACGACATGAATGAGCTCACAGCCATGCAGGATGACTATGAGAAGCAGCAGGCAGATGTTGAGGCGGCTATAGTAGCTCTTGAAAACCAGAAGGAGCAGTATGCAAGCCAGATAGCTCAGGCACAGCAGCAGGCAGATAATTATCAGAATATCATTACGGCACAGGGCAAAATCATTCAGGAGCAGGAAGCAGCGGCAGCAGCTGCAGCCGCTGCCAGAGCGAACAGCTCATCAAGCAGTCCAAGCTATGATGGTGGTGGAGCCGGTAAGGGCGGAAGTATTGCCAGTGACTATGCAGCAGGCGGTGGAAAGAACCCGGGTGCTTCAACAGGAGTTTCAGGAAGCTCTGTAGTATCATACGCTATGCAGTTTGTGGGCAATCCATATGTATGGGCTGGAAACAGTCTTACAAACGGTGTAGACTGTTCAGGCTTTGTACATGAGGTATATGCACATTTTGGTATCAGCACACCGAGATATTCACAGGCATTTAAGTCTGTGGGACAGGCCGTATCCTTCGATAATATACAGCCGGGAGACGTAGTGGTATATCCGGGACATGTAGCTATATATGCAGGTGGTGGTGTTATAGTGGAGGCACAGTCCACAAAGGCAGGAATCACAGCAAACAGAAGCGTACAGTGTCATACAATACTTGCTATACGGCGTCTTGTATAGGATGGTTAGGAGCCGATAAGTATATTTATTATACTTACCGGCTCTTTTTTTTATCACAAAGAGCTGAATGGTTACCAATAAAGTAAGGGGCGTAAGACGCGGACATGCCTCCAGATGCAAGGGGCTCTCAATAAGCGACTAGCGGAGCTGTTTAGAGTCTGTAGAATTATGCACATGGAACACAGAAATGTCCTGCCATGGACGGCAGGGCAAGGTGTTATGCGCCATGGACGGCGCATAAAAGCCGGTTTCGTCGAGCATAGAAAACCATACAGGCATAATTCGTACAGCCTCTTGACAGCATAGCGTTAGCGCATTGAGAGCCCCTTGCATCTGGAGGCATGTCCGTGTCTTACGCCACGAACCAATGTTAGTAACCGGCAACAAACTCATTGTAATAAATAATAGCAATTTCCATCCATAAGGTGTATTATAGAGATAGACGGCACCAATTCGCACAAAACGAACTAGCAAGCCTGTAAATAAAGTAAGAAAAGCAGGAGGAACAAGCCATGCAGATGGAACAATTACAAAAAGACATGATTGCAGCAATGAAAGCAAGAGACAAGGTAAGAAAGGATGCTATATCCTCACTTGTATCGGCAGCCAAAAAGGCGGCAATAGATGAGGGCTGCAGAGATAATATACCGGAGGAGCTTGTCAACAAGGTCATCCTTAAGGAAATGAAGTCTGTGAAGGAGCAGATTGACACATGCCCTGCCACAAGAACAGATCTGCTTGATGAGTACAATACCAGATATGCAATCTTTGAGGAGTACGCTCCTGCAATGATGTCGGCAGAAGAGGTAGAAAAGGAGCTCACAGAGCAGTTCTCAGATGTAATCGCAACAGGAAACAAAGGACAGATAATGAAGGCAGTCATGCCGCATTTCAAGGGCAAGGCTGACGGAAAGGTCATAAATCAGGTGGTTGCAAAGCTTTGCGCAAAATAAGAAAACACATCACAACAATTATACTTGCAGTGCTGGCTGTCATAGCCGGTGTGTATGCATATAATTATCATGATATGAAGCAGAATATTGTATACAATGAGCATCTGGATGACGTGGCTGTCATCGTGAATGGGAAAGAGCTGACATTGCGCGATATGGCATTTTATGTGGCATATGAGGAGATGAATGTCGAGAAGCAGGCTCTTGTGTATGATTCCGATAATCCAAACAAGTATTGGAATATCCACACAAACGGTGAATTTGTCCGTGTTGCAGCGCGTAAAGCAGCTATGTCCATGGCCATTCACGATGAGATTTTTTATGAGATGGCCAAAAAAGAGAGCATTACACTTACTGACGACGAGAAAGCAGCTTTGAAAAATTCCGAGAAGGACTTCTGGTATGATTTGTCTGATATAGATGGTGCAAAGAAGCTTGGAGTCGAAAAAAAGGATATTTATTCGTCCATGGAAAAGTCTGCAATAGCCCGGAAATATCAGGAAATATATGCAGGGCTTGACAATGCAGATATAACGGATTATGATTTCTCGGGAGGCAGATATGAGAAGCTGCTGGAGAAAAATAACTATAAAATAAAAGAAAAAGTGTGGAAAAGAGTCGATATGGGAAACGTTACTCTTGATCACTAGAAAGAAGATTTTATGTCAACAAAAATTGGAAGAAATGACCCTTGCTGGTGTGGCAGCGGAAAGAAATATAAGACCTGTCATGCGGCATTTGATATGAAGCTTGAAAAGCTTGCTGAGGCACATCATAAGATACCGAGCCATTCAATCATCAAGACACCTGACCAGATAGCGGGAATCAAGGAGAGCGCCAAGATAAATGTAGCAGTGCTCGACTACATAGGAGAGCATATCCACGAGGGTATGAACACAGCAGAGATTGATAAAATAGTCTATGATATGACCACCAGCATGGGCGGCATCCCTGCACCGCTCAATTATGAGGGTTATCCTTACAGCGTATGTACATCGGTAAATGAGCAGGTTTGTCACGGATTTCCTTCAAAGGACGTCATCTTAAAGGATGGTGACATCATAAATGTAGACTGTTCTACAATTTTAAACGGATATTTTTCAGATTCATCAAGAATGTACTGTATCGGAAATGTAAGCCCTGAGAAGAAAAAGCTCGTTGAAGTCACAAAGGAGTGTGTGGAGCTTGGACTCAAAGAGGTAAAGCCGTGGGGCTTCCTCGGAGATATGGGACAGGCGGTGCACGACCATGCATTTGCAAACGGTTACACAGTAGTGCGTGAAATCGGTGGACACGGAGTTGGACTTGAATTTCACGAGGATCCATGGGTAGGCTACAACACCAAGCGCGGCACCGACATGGTCATGGCACCCGGCATGATATTTACCATCGAGCCAATGGTCAACATGGGCAAGGCCGATATCTACGTAGATGACAAGAACAACTGGGAAGTATACACCGACGACGGACTTCCATCAGCCCAGTGGGAAATCATGGTACTCGTCACAGAGGATGGCCATGAGGTGCTGAGCTGGTAAACCGGTAAGTATTATCAGAGTGCTATTATTAGCAGACATTATTTCATAGGTGACAACATTATAAAGGGCGTGTGAAAAACGAAGTTTTTTTCACACGCCCTTTTGTATAATTCCATACAGAATATAGTAAGTGAAGCGTTAGCTTCGGGAGAGCATTTCTGCATCCACGGACATGGTTTATAAACTCATAGTAGATTGCTTCGCATAAGTACCCTAAATTTACCGGAGAGTATGCGGTGTGTTCCGAAGAAAAATATAAACTGCCACGGCGTTCCATAAAATGTGGATACGACAATTCATAGCAAACTATCAATAAACTATCCGCAAATGCTGCCGTGGCTGATTTTATATTTTTCTGAGGAATATACTGCATGCTAGGCCGGTATCCACAAACTAGATATGCGAAGCCCTATAAAGCGCAGTACCATAAGCGATGCACTATGATGCGTTCCTACAGATTTGTATTCACCCCATTTATGGTCGCATTCTCATTCTCCCTCATAGGAATGACGAGACACTTCTCCCCATTGATGACCTGCGCATGAATCTGTGAAGCCTTCTCCGGCTTTACATGAAGCACCACATCATAGGTCTTAATTTGGGCAGTGTAATTATCAATCTCCTCCTGCTTCTCAAGAAGCTGTGAGGTGCGCTCCTCAATCTGATTATTTTTCTCCTGGATAACAGAATCCTTCTCCTCAAGCTGCGCATTTTTCTCATTGAGCTCGAGAGTTAAATCGCCGACCTGGCTCTCAAGAGCAAGCTTTTCCACGCGGATTTCATTAGCTGCAAGAGCCTTTGAATCAATGACATTGGCTGCGATAGGCGGCTTGTCACCGAAGGCCTCATTGACGGATTTTTCAATGCGTGAAATCTTTTCCTCAGAGACATGGCAGTCACTAAGCACCTTGTTCATAGCCTCGCTGTCGAGAATGAACGGATCATCGTCATCATCGTGAGTCTCAGCGTAGTCATCGGCCATCTCGGACAGATTCTGCTGGATATCAAGCAGCTTGTCATCAGTGCTCTCGTCCTCAGCACCTAGCACGTTTCTGACGATTGAATGAAAAGCCATCTTCTGCTCAGTAGCTGTGCGCTCCACACCGCAGCCGAGACCGTTTGTCATAAACTCAGAGTGAGGCTCCTTGGTATTTTTCGTATAGAAAAGAGTGGAGTGTATGTCAGTGCTTCTATCGTTGAAGGCAGGGAATAAAAAGCCTGTCTCAGGAGCGCCGACCACCCAGTCCCTTATGCGGGCTCCGATACGCTGCTCCTTTTCCAGATAGCCAAGGCCCGGCTTTGAAAGTGTGACAGGGCAGATGGCGCAGAGCATGTATTTGTACACCTCCTCGGACTCATCCACGTTGATGTTGTCCTTTGTACGTGTCATGACATCGTAGCTGTCGAGATACAAAAGAATCAGATAGTTCCCGGCCTCATCGTAGGTGTCGATGACCAGATCATAGTATGTATCGAGCAGAGTCTCATCATTAAGCTCGCTGTCGCGAAGCGCCATGAGAATCTGCTGGCGGCCTCCGACCTCTTCCTCCTCAAGCGGAAACTGCAGATTGAGCAGGTTGTTTCCGAGAGTGCCGGAAAGCACCTTGTTTGAAATCTCCAGATATTTGTAGTATTCATCCTCCTCCAGAGTGAGAAATTTGCCACCGAATTTGCAGACCTTTTCATGGTTGCAGTCCACGTAGCAGCCGACCAGACGACTGAAGGTTGCCTGGTCTTTTTTTAATCTTCGTTTTAGTTCCAATACTTCTTTTTTGTTCATATTATCCTCGCATTATTTCCATGAAAGCTGGAGTTCTCTTTTTTGTGTGACACAATCTGATAGATATAAATTAATAAGTGTCTGGTAAGGAATTCCCGAATTTTCAGCTTGCACTTTAAAATAATCTATTGTATTTTCATCAATATTAATTGTAATTTGTTTTTTTAGTTTTTTTGCGTAAGGATTGCGTTTTGCGTTGGAAAAGTCGTATTCATCTCTCATGATTGATCCTCCTAAAAATCAAAACACTTCTATAATTATATTCTCCATAATTACATTATAAGTACGAAATAATTATTTGTCAATCAAGAAAAAAGATGACAGACCAACCACAAAATGCTATAATTTAGGAAATCAACGGATTATGATATAAAGGCTGACACAGAGACATCCACAGGTGTCTCTGTTCTTGGATTGAGGCATAAATGGAGCAGAAAATGACAAACAATCACATTACAATAGGCATTCTCGCACATGTAGATGCGGGAAAGACAACCCTGTCTGAGGCCATGCTTTACAGCACCGGGCAGATTCGCTCACTCGGGCGCGTGGACCATCAGGACGCGTATCTGGACAACGATGCGCAGGAGCGTGAGCGTGGAATAACCATTTTTTCAAAGCAGGCAAGGCTTGATATTTCGCGTGGCACAAATGCGGCAGATACAGCACGTACAGCAGATGTAGCACGTACGGCAGATACAGCTCGTACATGGCATGTAGTCATGCTTGATACACCGGGGCATGTGGATTTTTCGGCAGAGATGGAGCGTACCCTTCAGGTGCTCGACTATGCAATACTTGTAATCAGCGCAACTGATGGAGTGCAGGGGCACACGCGCACACTGTGGAGACTTTTAAAGCACTATAACGTGCCGACATTTATTTTTGTAAACAAGATGGATATGCAGGGCACGAATGCGGAGAAAGTGCAGGCAGAGCTAAAGAGCGAGCTGAGTGATGGCTGCGTGGATTTTTCTTCACAGGATTTATTTGAGGAGCTTGCCATGTGCAGCGAGCCTCTTTTAGATGAATTTATGGAATCGGGAGAGCTTACAGATGCGCATATTGCGCAGGCGGTGGCTCAAAGGGAGGTGTTCCCCTGCTTTTATGGCTCGGCACTTAAGCTTGACAGAGTGGATACGCTGATTCAGGGGCTTTCGAGGTTTATGTGTGAAAGAAATTACCCTGACGAATTTTCTGCCCGCGTATACAAGATAGGCAGGGATGACAGAGGCAGCAGGCTGACATTTTTAAAGGTTACCGGAGGCTGTCTTAGAGTCAGGGACAAAATAGAGTACAAAGCGCATGGCGGTGACGAGGCGAAAGGCCTTTTGATTGAGAAAATCGATCAGATAAGAAAGTATTCCGGCGAAAAATATGAGATAGCTGATGTGGCAGAGGCGGGGGAGATAGTTGCTGTCACAGGTCTTAGCTCGACATTTCCGGGGCAGGGACTCGGGTTTGAGCAGCAGTCCAATATGCCAATCCTTGAACCGGTACTAAACTATAGGATGATTCTGCCGGATGATGTAAATCCGGCGGCATTTATGGAAAAGCTAAAGCAGCTTGAGGAGGAAGACCCACAGCTTTACATAGTGTGGGTGGAGGAGTTTAAGGAAATCCATGTGCAGCTCATGGGACAGGTGCAGATGGAGGTGCTTGTGCGTCTCATAAAGGACAGGTTTGGTGTTGTTGTCACGTTCGGACCGGGCAGCATTGTATATAAGGAAACGATAGCGAGGGCTGTCGAGGGAGTAGGACATTTTGAGCCGTTGCGCCACTATGCAGAGGTGCATCTGCTTTTGTCGCCGGCGGAGCGTGGCAGCGGAATCACAGTTACATCCACTTGCAGTGAGGATGTGCTTGACAAAAACTGGCAGCGCCTCATAGCCACACACGTTGAGGAAAAGGAGCACAGGGGTGTGCTCACAGGCTCAGCGCTTACCGATGTGAAGGTCACTATTCTTACAGGAAGAGCACATGTAAAGCACACGGAGGGAGGCGATTTCCGCCAGGCTACATACAGAGCAATCCGCCAGGGGCTTAAATCCACAGAGAGCGTGCTGCTTGAGCCATACTACAGCTTTATCCTACAGGTGCCGATGGAGTATGTCGGCCGTGCGATGACAGATCTGGAGCAGAGATTTGCAAGAGCCGAGAGCCCGCAGTTTGCCACAACCGCTGCGAGGGAGATGGCAACAATTACAGGAAAGGCACCGGTTGCGACAATGCAGGATTATGTGAGTCTGGTGCATGCGTATACAAAGGGGCTCGGGCACCTGACACTGGAGCTGTGGGGTTATGATGAGTGTCACAATCCTGCGGAGGTGATTGCGCAGATGCACTATGACAGCGAGGAGGATTTCCGCAATCCGACAGGCTCGGTATTTTGTGCGCACGGCTCAGGCTACGTGGTGCCGTGGGATGAGGTCCCGGAGCATATGCACCTGCCGTATGTCTACCACGGAGATGAGTCTGAGGAGGCACTTGCAGCGAGTGCCCGCACGCAGAATGCATTTTCAGCGGAGGATGCGCAGGCGCTTGCCGGAAACCGCCGCAGGACGAGCTTTGAGAAAGCTGTTTCAGGTATGTCATCGGTGGAGCTTGATGAGCAGCTTGCAGATGTTTATGCCAGGGAGTTTGGCATGGGCAAAAACGATATCGCAGAGGATCAGAGGCGCAAATGGTCAGGTAAAAAGAAAAATGAGTATGAAGGTCTAAGTGGTAAACCGCGCACCGTAAAGCATGATAAGCACGGCAATCCGATTTATCCGAAGAAATCCCCGGGGGAAGAGTACCTGATAGTTGACGGATATAATATAATATTTGCATGGGAGGATTTAAAGGAGCTTTCACGCATAAACATCGATTCGGCGAGAGATGCGCTGAAGGATGTTTTATCGGATTATCAGGGCTATAAGGGCTGTCATCTGCTGCTGGTGTTTGATGCGTACAAGGTGAAGGGCAATGCCGGAAAGAGAGAGACCTTCCACAATATAGAGGTTGTGTATACAAAGCAGGACGAGACAGCCGATGCATTTATCGAAAAGACTGTGTTTGGCATACGTGACAGGTACAAGGTAACAGTGGCAACCTCTGACGGACTGGAGCAGCAGACGGTCATGAGCCTGGGGGCACTGCGAATGTCAGCCCGCGAGCTTAAGGAGCATATTGAGATGACGAAGCGTGCCGGGATGGAGGCATTCATATCAGGATAAACGGTCATGAATGGTAACAATATGTGTATAAAGAGATGTTTATAAAGACATTTGTATGTCATAAGCAGAGATATTATAATAGTAAACATGCAAGAACATCAGAGATAAGGAGACAAGAAAATGGTAGTAAACGAAAGCATGTACCAGCTCGGAAGCGTGCGCTCAGCAATCAGGGAGCTTTTCGAGTATGGTAAAAAAAGAGCAGCAATTGTAGGTAAGGAAAATGTATATGATTTCTCAATAGGAAACCCGAGCATACCGGCTCCGCAGATAGTAAACGACACAATAAAGGAGCTTGTGACAGATTATGATTCTGTTGCGCTGCACGGCTACACCTCAGCACAGGGAGACGTGGAAACGAGAGCGGCGATAGCTGAATTTTTGAACAACACACACGGCACACATTTTAATGCGGACAATCTTTACATGACAATGGGAGCAGCGGCATCGCTGTCAATCTGCTTTCGTGCGTTGACAAGCGACGCATATGATGAGTTTATTACCATAGCGCCATATTTCCCGGAGTACAAGGTATTTGTGAATGCAGCAGGAGCAAGGCTTGTAGAGGTGCCTGCAGACACAGAACATTTTCAGATAGATTTTGAGGCTCTTGAGGAGAGAATCAATGCGCACACCAGAGGTGTCATAATCAATTCACCAAACAACCCATCCGGCACAGTCTATTCTGAGGAGACCATCAAAAAGCTCTCAGACCTCCTTGAGAAAAAGTCTAAGGAGATAGGAAGACCGATATTCATCATCGCAGATGAGCCGTACAGGGAGATAGTCTACGACGGAATCAAGGTACCGTTTGTGACCAAATATTACGACAACACACTGGTATGCTACTCATACAGCAAGTCACTTTCACTGCCGGGAGAGAGAATAGGATACGTCCTCGTGCCTGATGAGGTGTACGATAAGGCAGAGCTGTATGCAGCAGTCTGTGGTGCGGGAAGAGCACTCGGTTACGTGTGTGCACCAAGCCTGTTCCAGAAGATGATAGTAAAATGCCAGGGGGCAACCGGTGATATCAATGCCTACAAAGAAAACAGAGACCTTCTGTACGAGGGACTCACAAGGATAGGCTATCACTGCTTCAAGCCGGACGGAGCCTTTTATATGTTTGTAAAGGCACTCGAGGATGACAGCAATGCATTCTGCGAGAAGGCAAAGGAGGAGGATGTGCTCATAGTAGCAGCAGACGGCTTCGGCTGTCCGGGCTGGGTGAGAATATCATACTGTGTGGATAGGGAAATGATAAAGCGCTCCATGCCTGCGTTTGAAAAGATATACAAAAAATATAATAAATAATAGTTGATTATAACGAATAAAAAATGCACAAATCCCGAAAATTATCTAAAATTGTACGGCTTTCGGCATTTTTAATGTATACTTTTTACAAAATCTGTGGAAAAGGGCTCTGTGTGACCGTTGTGTGACCAAAGAGGTGTATAATCTTATTCAAGAGGAAAACGTATAAATAAAATATGAGGATAAGAACGCGTGCTTTGAGATAAGGAGCCGGAATATAATAGATTATCACAGAGCATACATAGGGACGAAAATGGAATTAAAGCCAGAAGCATTTAAAGGGATAATGTTCAAGGCAAAGAGATCGGAAAAAATTTTTAAAAAAATTTAAAAAAGTACTTGCATTATTCGTTTGACCATGATACTATAATACATGGTTCGTTGGTCAAGCGGTTAAGACGCCGCCCTCTCACGGCGGAAACACGGGTTCGATTCCCGTACGGACTGCTAAGTATTTAAAGCCGGTACATTCATGGAAACATGATGTACCGGCTTTTTCGTTGTATATATTCATATGAGGCAGAGCTATTTATGAGCAGCTGCAGCTACTGCATACTTTTATTATAAAAGTATGGTATAACATGAAAATTTCTCAATAAGGAAATCTGCCCTTGCAATATACCCCGCCGGGGTATATAATGCTCTTGAAGACAGATACCCATAAGGGGTATGGTTAGACATGTAAAACAAATGCATAATGCGGAACAAAGAACAAATGGAGGCACCCATGACAGAAAAAGAAACCAAATGCTGTTGCTGCAACCGCAAAAAAGAGCGGTCAGAGCAGGAATATAAGGATCTCATCAACAGACTTAGCCGTATAGAGGGGCAGATCCGTGGAATCAAGCGTATGCTGGATGAGGATTGCTACTGCCCTGACATCATCACACAGGTGGCGGCCGCAAATGCCGCGCTCAACAGCTTCAATAAAGTCCTTTTGGCCAATCATATAAAGACGTGTGTGGCAGATGACATAAGAGCCGGCAAGGATGAGACAATAGATGAGCTTTTGAACACACTACAGAAGCTTATGAAGTAGTATTATAAGAAGGCAGGTATAAAAATGAGTACAATAATCACAATATTAATAATAGCAATAATTGCCGCACTGGTGATTGTGGGCTTAAAGGAGACAATTAAGCATTCAAAGGGCGAGGGCGCCTGCTGTGGCGGTGGAGCCATGAAGGAGGACGAGGAAGCCACAGTACAGCTTACAGGCGAGATAGTCACGAGAGCAGATGTGCACATAGACGGAATGCACTGCATGAACTGCAAGAACTCAGTCACACGCTCGCTTCAGAAGATGAGCGGCGTATCGGCAGCTGTGGATTTAAAGCATGGCGTGGCACATGTTGAGGCAACCAGAGAGCTAAGCGATGAGGAAATCACATTTGCCATCGAAAGACTGGATTTCAAGGTGACAGGAATTGAGAGATTTTAGAAAAGGCTTCTGAATAGTTAGATTCGAATATTAGAAAGAAGGAAATACAGACAGTATGAAGCAATATACAGTTACAGGAATGAGCTGTGCGGCATGCTCTGCCAGAGTGGAAAAGGCGGTCTCTAAGGTTGATGGTGTGACGAGCTGTTCTGTCAGCCTTTTGACCAACTCGATGGGAGTCGAGGGAAGCGCGACAGATGCGCAGATAGTGGAGGCAGTAGAGCAGTCGGGCTATGGAGCGAGTCCCAAAGGCACAGCAACAGAATCAGATAATGACAAAGCAAATAACAGCTTAGAGCAGCTAAAGGCAGCGCAGGATGCGCTTGTAGACAGGGAGACACCGAAGCTTGTAAACAGGCTTATAGCATCGCTCATATTCTTAGTTGTTCTCATGTATTTTTCCATGGGACATATGATGTGGGGCTGGCCGTTGCCTAAGTTTTTCAATGGAAACCATGTGGCTATGGGGCTTTTGCAGCTTCTGCTTACAGTGGCGGTAATGGTCATAAACCAGAAGTTTTTTATCAGTGGCTTTAAGGGCTTGATTCACGGCGCTCCCAACATGGATACGCTTGTTGCGCTTGGCTCTGCGGCATCGTTTGGATACAGCGTGTATGCACTTTTTGCCATGACAGCTGCGCAGGTGAATGGAGATATGGATGCGGTCATGTCATATATGCATGAGTTTTATTTTGAATCCGCAGCCATGATTTTGGCACTGATTACTGTCGGAAAAATGCTTGAAGCGCACTCAAAGGGCAAAACAACAGACGCTTTAAAGAGCCTGATGCAGCTTGCCCCAAAGACAGCAACTGTTGTAAGGGATGGCGTGGAGCAGGAAATTTCTGTGGATGCAGTGAAAAAGGGCGATATTTTCGTGGTCAGACCGGGGGAAAATATCCCTGTGGACGGTGAAATAATAGATGGAACAACCGCTGTCAACGAATCGGCACTCACAGGAGAGAGCATCCCTGTGGATAAACAGCCGAAAGATGCAGTAAGCGCTGCAACAGTGAACCAGTCAGGCTTTATAAAATGCCGCGCAACCAGAGTAGGCGAAGACACCACACTCTCACAGATTATACAGATGGTTTCTGATGCCGCAGCGACAAAGGCACCTATTGCAAAAATCGCTGACAGGGTATCGGGGGTATTTGTGCCGGCGGTTATTACAATTGCAATCATTACAATAATAGCATGGCTTATAGCCGGTGAGAACGTGGGCTTTGCGCTTGCCAGAGGCATTTCGGTGCTCGTGATAAGCTGTCCGTGTGCACTTGGACTGGCAACTCCTGTTGCGATAATGGTAGGAAATGGCAAGGGCGCAAAGAGCGGTATACTCTTCAAGACAGCGGCAAGCCTTGAGGCAACAGGACGCACACAGATTGTGGCGCTTGATAAGACTGGCACCATAACAAGCGGTGAGCCGAAGGTGACGGATATCGTGCCGGATGAGACATTTTTTGAGGAAACCGGCAATCATGCCGGAGCGCTTCTTGCAATAGCCGCATCAGTCGAGGCCAAGAGCGAGCATCCGCTTGCAAAAGCCATTATGGAGCGCGCTAAAACGGATGAAATCGCTGTCGCAGAGGTGACGGATTTTAGCGCTGTTGTAGGAAATGGTCTGACTGCAATACTTGCAGGCAAAATGATAAAAGCGGGAAATCTTGCTTTTGTCAGCAAATTTGTAAAAGTGTCAGATGATATGCGCGCGAAAGCTGTCGAATTTTCAAAGGAAGGAAAAACTCCTCTGTTCTTTGCCGCAGATGACAGGCTTTGCGGTATCATAGCCGTTGCAGATACAATAAAGGAGGACAGTCCGGAAGCTGTCAGACAGCTTAAAAATATGGGTATCAGAGTTGTTATGCTCACCGGTGACAACGAGCAGACTGCCAATGCCATTGGAAAGCAGGCGGGAGTGGACGAAGTCATCGCAGGTGTGCTTCCCGATGGTAAGGAAGCTGTCATAAGGAAGCTAAAAAAACAGGGCAGGGTAGCCATGGTTGGTGACGGAATCAATGATGCACCGGCGCTCACACGTGCGGATATGGGAATTGCAATCGGCGCGGGAAGTGATGTGGCAATAGATGCAGCGGATGTTGTCCTGATGAAGAGCCGACTGATAGATGTACCGGCAGCAGTGCGCTTAAGCCGTGCTACATTGACAAATATACACGAAAACCTGTTCTGGGCATTTTTCTATAATGTAATAGGTATTCCACTTGCGGCCGGTTTGTGGTATCCTTTATTAGGATGGAAGCTCAATCCGATGTTTGGAGCGGCGGCGATGAGCCTGTCGAGCTTCTGCGTTGTTACCAATGCCCTGCGGCTGAATCTGTGCAGGGTGTATGATCCTAAGCATGACAGAAAAGCAACACCAGATAGAAAAAACAAAACAAATAAACCAAATGAAAGTGAGGAAAAATCAATGACAAAGACAATGAATATCGAAGGAATGATGTGCGGCCACTGCGAGGCAAGAGTAAAGAAGGCACTCGAGGCGCTTGATGCAGTTAGTGAGGCAGCAGTAAGCCATGAGAGCGGAACTGCAGTAGTGACATTAAGCTCTGACATTTCCGATGAGAAATTAAAGGAGACTGTAGAGGCTGAGGACTACAAGGTTACATCAATTCAGTAATCAGTCAGACAGTATAACAATATGAAGAAATATATAGCATTGGTATTGGCTGCAGTGCTGGTGCTTGGGATTTTTACAGGATGTGGTAACAAGGGCAACAAGGAGACAGAATCACAGACGGATGAGAAAGTCACTGAGTCGGTGAATTCTGCAGAAAATAATACTGAGGACAGTACGCAAAGCAGTACAGAAAATCAGAATGTGGCTGACACAGAGCAGCTCACCACAGAAAACGGACAGGAGAGCTCAGTTCTTGCCTGTCCGTCAGTAAACGGTAAGCTGCATGTGGAGGGCAGCAAGCTCGTTGATCAAAATAACAACGAGGTGCAGCTTCGCGGAGTCAGCACACACGGTCTTGCGTGGTATCCACAGTATGTGACCAATGATTGCTTTGCCACACTGAAAAGCTTTGGAGCAAACGTGGTGAGGCTCGCCATGTACACCTACGAAAGCGGTGGCTACTGCACAGACGGTGACAGGCAGCAGCTTGAGACACTTGTGCAAAACGGAGTGCAGTACGCGTTCAACAACGACATGTATGTCATCATCGACTGGCATGTGCTAAACGAGGGCAATCCAAACCGCTACAGTGATGTGGCAAAGACATTTTTTGCCAAAATGGCACAGCAGTATGCCTCATACAACAACGTGATTTACGAGATTTGCAATGAGCCGTGCAAAGGTGCGACCTGGGGAGATGTGAAGTTTTATGCCAGCGAGGTCATTCCGTCAATCAGAAGCTACGACAAGGATGCAGTCATACTGATAGGCACACCTAACTGGAGCCAGGATGTGGATGAGGCAGTCAAGGACCCTGTCACAGGCTATGATAATATCATGTATACACTGCATTTCTATGCCGAAACCCACAAGGAGGACTTGCAAAACAAGCTAAAATCGGCGGCAGACGCCGGACTGCCGATATTTGTATCAGAGTTTGGCATCTGCAGTGCCGACGGAAACGGTCAGGTGGACATAGATTCCGCAAACAGCTGGATCAGCCTGCTTGACAGCTACGGCATCAGCTATGTGTGCTGGAATCTGTCCAATAAGGACGAAAAATCAGCGCTTCTAACACCTGCCTGCGATAAGACAAGCGGCTTTACCTATGAGGATCTAAGTGATGAGGGCAAGTGGCTGTACGGTGTGCTCACAAGTCATGTGACACCGGTCTTGAATTAACGAAAAGCTTCAGATGTACGGAAAACGGCGCACCTGCTAATGCAGGGATAGAAGCATCCATGCACTCAGCCGGCATGCACATGAGGCAGATGCAGATACTTCTCTCTGGTGGCAAGTCCGCCGCGGATATGGCGCTCGGACTTGTTGATATCGAGAATGTGACGCGCTTTTGCGGCAAGCTCCGGGTCAATGCGAAGCAGCCTGTCAGCATCCGTGATATCCTTGTGCACAGTGGATTTACTGATGCCAAACTGCTTTGCAGCCTGACGCACCGTGGCATTGTTTTCAACTATGTAATTGGCGATTTCCACCGCCCTTGTCTCAATATATGATTTCAAAAAATACTCCTGCATATTCTGTTGTTACAGTTTATGCAGGAGTATTTTTTATATTACACACAGGTTGTAATTCTATTTACGTTTTTCGTAATAAAAAAAATAAGAAAACGGTTTTTTAATAGTAGTAATAATACCAATTTTCCGTATTGCATTGGTGCAAAAGTTGCGCTGCCTGATCATATTAAGCTCATTAAATATATTAAGTGTATTAAGTATGTTAAGCGTATGCAGCAGTTATGAGCTCAATACATTTATCGTATCCAAGCACAGAGCTGTTTAGCACCAGGTCATAATTTTTTCTGTTGCCCCACTCCTTGTCGGTAAAGTAGCGGTAATTTACAGAGCGCTTCTTATCGACATCCTTTAGCAGCTTTTTGACCTCGTCATCGCTTTTTTGGTAAAGCTTTTTTATTCTTGCAGCCTTCTCAGGAGTGTTTGCCTCTATAAAAACATTCAGCACATCATCCCTGTCAGAAAGAATGTAGTCTGCGCAACGTCCCACAATAACGCATGGCTCTTTTTGCGCAATATCCTTGATGAGCTTCTGCTGGATATTGAAAATCTGGTCGGAAAGAGAAACTCCTGTGATGTCGCGCCCTACAAATGCATATGAAAAAATACTTCCGGCAGGTGCATATTCGCCCTGGTTTGCGACAATCTGCTCAGAGATGCCGAGCTCCTTTGCCACATGCTCAATTATTTTTTTATCGTAAAACTCAATGCCGCATTTTTGAGCAATCTGCTCGCCGATAAAGCGACCGCCACTGCCAAACTCTCGGCTTATAGTGATTATTTTAAAACTCATGATGAAACCTCCCAGCCTATAAAAGTGTTTATAATTCATTATAACGTAATTGCACATAAAATCAAAACAGAAATTTAACAAAATCGCTTGCAGATAAGCACTCCGTAATCTATAATGACATAAGAAAACATGTTGCTTTTACGTAATCAATGAGATGGCAGCAGATAACATATGTTATGTTTTTGTTATTGTTTACACCACTGTGTGGCAAACAGCAATTACGTGACGTTTCAAAGATTGTAAAACAGCAGCATAGCGAATAAACAATTAGGAGGAAAACATGGATCAGGAAAAGGTCATAGTCATAGACTTTGGTGGTCAGTACAATCAGCTTGTTGCGCGCCGTGTCCGCGAGTGCAACGTGTACTGTGAGATTTACTCATACAAAATAGACATTGAGAAAATCAAAGAAATGAATCCAAAGGGCATCATCCTTACAGGAGGTCCAAACAGCTGTTATGAAGAGAATTCACCATCATACCAGAAAGAGCTGTTTGAGCTGGGAATACCGGTGCTTGGCATCTGCTATGGTGCACAGCTTATGATGCATAAATTAGGCGGAAAGGTAATCACACCGGAGGTTGGAGAGTATGGAAAGACAGAAATCACATATTCTGCAAACGGCGTGATGTTCAAGGATCTGCCATCAGAATCAGTATGCTGGATGAGTCATTTCGACAGAATTGCAGAGGCTGCACCGGGCTTTGAGGTAGTTGCGCACACTGCAGACTGTCCAATAGCCGCAACACAGAATGTTGAGAAGAAATTATATGCAGTACAGTTTCATCCGGAGGTACTTCACACCAAGAACGGAACACAGATGATTTACAATTTCGTCCGTGGCGTATGTGGATGTGCAGGTACATGGAAGATGGATTCATTCGTCAAAAACACAATCGAAGAAATCAGAGAGCAGGTCGGTGACGGCAAAGTGCTCCTTGCACTTTCGGGTGGAGTAGACTCATCAGTACTCGCAGCACTCCTTGCCAAGGCAATCGGCAAGCAGCTCACCTGCGTATTCGTAGACCACGGACTTCTCCGCAAGAATGAGGGCGATGAGGTAGAGGGTGTATTCGGCAAAGGCGGTTCGTTCGACATCAACTTTGTCCGCGTCAACGCACAGGAGCGCTACTACAGCAAGCTTGCAGGCGTCACAGAGCCTGAGCGCAAGCGTAAAATCATCGGTGAGGAATTTATCCGTGTATTCGAGGAAGAAGCTAAGAAAATCGGAAAAGTTGACTTCCTTGCGCAGGGAACCATCTATCCGGACGTAGTGGAGAGTGGACTCGGCGGAGAATCCGCAGTCATCAAATCACACCACAACGTAGGAGGTCTCCCGGAGCATGTCGATTTCAAGGATATCGTGGAGCCACTCAGAAACCTCTTCAAGGACGAGGTACGCAAGGTCGGACTGGAGCTTGGATTACCTGACTATCTTGTATTCCGTCAGCCATTCCCAGGCCCAGGCCTTGGAATCCGTATCATCGGCGAAGTAACAGCCGAAAAGGTACGCATTGTCCAGGATGCAGACTGGATTTACAGAAGCGAAGTGGAAAAGGCAGCAAAAGAGTACAAAGAGGCCCACGGCGAGGAACCATCATGGATGCCAAACCAGTACTTTGCAGCCCTTACCAACATGCGTTCAGTAGGTGTCATGGGTGATGAGAGAACATATGATTATGCCGTTGCAGTCCGTGCAGTCCGCACCGTGGACTTCATGACAGCCGAAGCAGCCGAGATACCATTTGAGGTACTTCAGACAGTGATGAGTAGAATTATAAATGAGGTAAAGGGAGTCAATAGAGTATTCTATGATTTGACCAGTAAGCCACCGGGAACTATTGAGTTTGAATAATTTTCAAAAGCTCGCAAAGCCTAGTAAAATGGGCATTTGCGAGCTTGTTTTTTGCCTTGTGGTACTAAAATGGTACTAAAGTGAGCTGTGCGTGAATAGTTTCATTTACGCCTGAGGCCATGTTATTTTCCACTCAAAATATTCATTTGGAGAAATCTCTCCATTATTTAATTTCGTTTTCATT
>OITN01000139.1_pt1 | contig 22867 bp, 30 predicted proteins | sample 1586801 | NCBI WGS metagenome assembly OITN01 (sample SAMN02674964, study PRJEB24791) | human gut metagenome, SKBSTL008 | isolation source: stool | host: Homo sapiens | place: USA | reverse complement strand
GCCTATGCAAATTCCACGCAGGACAACGAGTACATGACAGGGGAGCAGAGCTACCACTATTACAATGAATTCCTCTGGCCGGACCGCTATGCCGATTGTGTGCCCATGGACAAGGCGCTGGAGCTGCTCAAAAAGTGAGGTGTTTACAATGATTTCTGAAAAAGTAAAAAATCAGATTCAAGTGGTGCAGGGTGATATTACCAAACTGGACTGTGACGGCATCGTGAATGCGGCCAATCGCAGTCTGCTGGGTGGCGGCGGTGTGGATGGTGCCATCCACCGGGCAGCAGGGCCGGAATTGTTGGCGGAGTGTCGCACGCTGCACGGCTGCCGCACCGGAGAAGCAAAAATCACTAAGGGCTACCGGTTGAAAGCAAAGTATATCATTCATACAGTGGGGCCGATTTATTCCGGCACAGCAGAGGATGCCGCGCAGCTGGCGGACTGTTACCGCAATTCGCTGGACCTTGCCAAAGAGCATGACGTCCACAGCATTGCGTTCCCGGCAATTTCGACCGGTGTGTATGGCTACCCGCTGGAGGATGCCACAGCGATTGCAGTTAAAACGGTGGCGCAGTGGCTGGAAGATCATGCGGATTACGCCATGCAGGTGATTTTCTGCTGCTTTGATGCCCGGACGGAGCGGGTGTATCAGGCAAGGCTGTAACCGGAAGAGGTGTGAGAGATGGGCTTTTTCAAAAAGCTGTTTACAGGGATCGGTTTTGCGGCAGGTTTTCTGTTCTTCGGATGCTTGTCAGTGATTGTGTATGCGTCCCGTGGACGGCATAAACCCTACCATCGGCGCAGCAGCTTTTGGAACACATTGGAGCGCTACCTGATTTTTTCGTGGATCTGTGAAGGTGTGCGCAGCAGCCGGAAACGAGCGGAGACGTCCTATTATCAGCGCACCGGCGGCGATTTCTGGCAGATGCAGACACAGGCTCGACCGGCAAGTGTCAAGAATTCTGCTCCTGAAGTGAAAACACCAAGGCCGGAAGCGAAAAACACGGGCACAGGTGCAATGTGGTCGGTAAAACCAAAGAGAACGGAGCGTCCTTCTGCGGCACAGAAAGCATCGGCAGCACAAAGCGGTGCCAAAAGCGTGTCGGTGCCGACTGTACTAGGGCAAAACGTTTCGGAGGCTGACGCAGAAAAGCACAGCGAATGGTCAAAGCCTAAGCCAGAGCCCAAGCAGGAGCATGCTGCGCAACAGTCAGAAGCCAAAGAAGTACATCAAAAGTCCGCACAGCAATTGGAAGCAGAACGGCAGCAGAAACTGGAAACTCTGCGCACTGCGATGCAGAAACAAATTTGCGCCATCCATGCAGATGTAGAACTCTCGGCCAACGGTCAGAATGACAGTGAAGCGGCGGAGCAGAAACTGCATATCCTGCTGTATAAATCCACACTGCCTGAGAATGACCTGAATCAAGCGCTGGATGAGCTTCGGACGGAGCGCAGACGGCAAAAGGCAGAGTATCAGGGCGCACCGTTCGCAGACGTGTTTTTGGTGAACCTGATTTTGTCCGATGAGGACAGTGAGCGGGCCTGCATCGTGGATGTGGAGGATACCGGCATGAGCTATGTGATTCCGTGGAGCAGTATTCCGAAGGAACTGCAGGAACCGCTGCACCGCTATGTATTGGAAGCGGAAGGAAAGCTCTGCGGCTACTGCAAGGAAGAACTCTGCAACAGTGAAAGCGGCAGGATGGTCGTGGAACTGTATCTTGGTAAACAGGATGGGCATGGCTCCCGAATCCTGTACTGAAAATGGAGTAAACATTGAAATACAGAGAGATCGTGGACGGCATTTTTCTTGACCGCCCCAACCGTTTTATTGCCCATGTAGATGTGAACGGCACGGTGGAAACTGTCCATGTCAAAAACACCGGGCGGTGCAGGGAACTGCTGCTGCCCGGTGCGGCGGTGCGTCTGGAAGTGTCGGACAACCCGAAACGCAAAACGAAATACGACCTTGTGGCGGTACACAAGCAAGGTCTTGGCTGGGTCAATATGGACAGTCAGGTACCCAATAAGGTGGTAGGGGAGTGGCTTGCAAAACAGGGCTACGACTATATCAGGCCGGAATTCACCTATGGCAAGTCCCGTATCGACTTTTACATGGAAAAGGGCGAACAGAAGTACCTGCTGGAAGTCAAAGGCTGCACACTGGAAGTGGACGGTATCGGCTATTTCCCGGATGCACCCACCGAGCGCGGTGTGAAGCACCTGCACGAACTGGCGCAGGCACAGCAGGCAGGGTATCGGTGCGCAGTGGCTTTCGTGATTCAGATGGAAGGCATCACCGAGGTGCGGCCGAATGTCAGCACACAGCCGGAGTTTGGTACGGCACTGGCCGAAGCAAAGGCCGCAGGTGTGCGGGTGCTGTTTTTGCTCTGCCATGTAGGGCGGGATAGTCTGGAAATCGTGGAGCAGAGGGAAGGATGAAAAATTTTTCAGAAAACCTCTTGACCCTGACGCAGCGTCATAGCGTATACTGTGGCTGTCGCAAGGGAGGACAGCAAGATGATGACAGTGAACGAAGTGAGCAAGCGGACCGGAGTGAGCATCCGGACCCTGCAATATTACGATAAAATCGGTCTGCTGCGTGCGGCGGGCCGTACCGAAGCAGGCTATCGGCTGTATGACGATGCCGCGCTGGAACGTTTGCAGCAGATCTTATTGTTCCGGGAACTGGAATTTCCGCTGAAGGATATCCAGAAAATCGTGGAGAACCCGGCTTTTGACCGGCAGAAGGCACTGGAACAACAGATCACACTTCTGACATTGAAAAAGCAGCATCTGGAAAATCTGATCGGCCTTGCGCAGAAAATTCGAACCACAGGAGGAAAGGCTATGGACTTTACCGCATTTGATACGCAGAAGATCAAGAAGTATACCGAGCAGGCCAAAAAGGAATGGGGCGAAACGCCGGAATACAAAGAGTTTGAGGAAAAAACTGCCCATAAGACCGAGAAAGAAGTCAAGGACATGAGCAGTCAACTGATGGACATCGTGGCGGCATTCGGCGGGATGCAGAGCAAAGACCCGGCGGACCTTGAAGTGCAGGCACAGGTGAAGAAGCTGCAGGAGTTTATCACAGAGCACTACTACAACTGTTCCAAGGTGATCTTGAATCAGCTGGGGCAGATGTATGGGGCAGGCGGAGCATTTACGGAAAACATCAATGCTGTCGGCGGTGCCGGTGCCGCAGAATTTGCGCAGAAAGCCATTGAGATTTATTGCAAGTGAGCCCAAAAACGCTTTGCGTGATTCAGTCACAGAAATCATAAATAGGAAATGTTATCATATAGATACAAGAAACACACCGATAACATTCCAATGGAGGATTTCGATATGAAGGCAAAGTTTTACATCTGCAATCACTGTGGCAACCTCGTTACTACCATCCATAACGCAGGCGTTCCGCTGGTCTGCTGCGGGGAGAAAATGAAAGAGCTGGTTCCCAATACGGTGGAAGCCAGCGGCGAGAAGCATCTGCCGGTGGCAGAGCTTTCCGGCAGTCGTCTCACGGTCACAGTGGGCGCGGTGGAGCACCCCATGGCGGATGTTCACTATATTCAGTGGATTTTTGTGGAGACTGAGAACGGCGGGCAGATCCGCTATCTGAATCCGGGGCAGGCTCCCAACGTGGGGTTTGAACTGGGAAGTGAAAAGCCGGTGGCTGTTTACGCATACTGCAACCTGCATGGCCTTTGGATGACGAAACTCTGATACAATCAATGCAAACGGGGAGTGATTTGATGTCACTCCCTGTTTTTTGATGAGAACTTTATGCGGTTCTTTTGGTTCGGAACTGTGTATAAATGGGATGGATAAAATGGGCAGACACACTATATGCGTTTGTTAAACGCTGACAGCGTTCAATTTTTTGCGTGGAATCGTGAAAATGAGACCTGTGAAAAACGTAGAAAATTTGATATGGTTGCGCTGCAAACTAAGACATATTGATGTTTTTGAAACGAGAAGCCGCTGCTGCTCGATTGAGTTGCTGCAGGATCTTTCGTCCTGCCTGAATGTCAGAATGGACTATCTGCTGAACGGAGATGCACCGCATAACAACCATCTGAGGGAAAGACTGACGTTTCTTGCACAGGAATTAGAAAAGATTACGGCGGACCTCCCGGTATGGGGATAGGAAAAGCAAAATCCTCTTTTTCAATGCCCAAAAGCGTGGTAGAATAGGGAAAAGATTCAGTATCTGAAAAACGGAGCGCGCAACAATGAAGATTCTGGTCAGCGCCTGCCTGCTGGGCGAAAACTGCAAATACAGCGGCGGAAACAATTACAATCAGGCGGTCTGTGATTTTGCGCGGGGGCATCAGGTGGTTCCGGTCTGCCCGGAGGTTTTGGGCGGCCTGCCCACACCGCGGTGCCCGGCGGAAATCGTGCAGGGCGTTGTCACGAACAAAGAGGGCATCAATGTGGACCGGGAGTTCCGGGCAGGTGCAGCGAAAGCCCTTGCCATCGCAAAAGAAAATGGGGTGGAGCTTGCCATCCTGCAATCCCGCAGTCCCAGCTGCGGCGTGAAGGAAATCTACGACGGAACGTTTTCCGGGACAAAGATTCCCGGACAGGGTGTTTTTGCCAAGATGCTGATGGACGAAGGCATCCGTGTTCTGGATGCCGGTGAATTGCCTAAAATTATCTTGAAAAATGAGGACGGAAAATGTCAATCAGACTGATTTGCAGCGATATTGACGGTACGCTGCTGCAATACGGCAGGAAAGGGCTGGAAGGCGAGATCTTTGAACAGATACGGGAGCTGCATCGGCGCGGTATTTTGTTCTGCCCGGCATCCGGCCGGCAGTATACCAGCCTGCGCAAGCTCTTTGCACCGGTGGCAGACTGCTGTGTGTTTCTTTGTGAGAACGGCGGCGTGATCTATAAAGACGAACAGTGCATCGCCAAGAACCCGATGCCGCGCGCGCTGGCCGAAGAAATCGCCAACGACCTGTGGACCCGCAGCGACGGGCAGGGCGAAGTGATGCTTTCCGGCCAGAATACTGCATACCTGATGGAGCGGGGTCTGGGAATGCTCAAGCGTATTCAGTTCATCGGGAACAATTATCAAATCATCCATGACCCTTCCGAGGTGCCGGAGGAGATCACAAAAGTATCGGTGTATCTGCACGAAGGCGTAGAATCTTACACGGAACGGTTTGTCCCACGATGGAAAGAGGCGAACTGCGCTGTGGCAGGGCCGTACTGGATCGACACCACCTTTGCCAACAAGGGCATCGGTGTGCGCAGCATCTGCAAGACTCTGGACATCGCCCTTGCCGATGTGATGGCTTTTGGTGACAATTATAACGATGTGTCGATGCTGGACATTGTGGGTGTGCCCTACATTATGGATGGTGCCGCCGCACCGCTGCGGGAAAAGTACCCGAACCATACACCCCGCCCAGAGGATGTGCTGCGGGAGTTCTTGAAGCAGAACTGAATTTTGCGCGCATGTGTGCAAAATTCAAAATGATACGATATAAGGAAATATTTTGACATGACGAAAGTGCTTTTCATCTGCCATGGGAACATTTGCCGCAGCCCAATGGCCGAATTTGTAATGAAAGACTTGGTGGCCAAAGCCGGGCTTTCCGACCAGTTTGAAATCGCATCCGCCGCCACCAGCACCGAGGAGATCGGCAACCCGGTCTATCCGCCCACCCGGCGGAAGCTGGCCGAGCACGGCATCTCCTGCGAGGGTAAAACCGCCCGACAGATGACCCGGAGAGATTACGAAACCTACGATTACCTGATCGCCATGGATCACAACAACCTGCGCAATATGGCGCGCTTTGTGGGCGGCGACCCGGAGCATAAAGTGTCTCTGCTGATGGATCATACCCGTCGCCCCGGCGATGTGGCCGACCCGTGGTATACCGGGGATTTTGAGGCTACCTGGCAGGATGTGCTGGAAGGTTGCACGGCTCTGCTGGAAGAACTACGCTGACAGGAGAATTTTATGACAGAGCGTTATTGTGAGGGTGAACGGTTTGCTGACCTGTCGTTCACCGAGGAGGCTTTTGAGGATTGCGACTTTACCGATTGCGTATTTGCGGATTGCTCTTTTACCAAGTGCGAACTGGATCATACCACGCTGAACGAGTGCAAATTCGTGCGGTGTGAGATCACAGGTCTGCGCAGCACGCATTCTTCGGTGCAGTCGCTGGATTTTGAGGACTGCCGCCTGAATGAAATTGAGTGGGCACCGCTGATGTCCAACGGTGCCTTCCCGGACCCTATCCACACGCTGAAAGAGTGCAGTCTGAAATATAACACTTTCACCGAAATGAACTTTAACCGCTTCGACTTTTCGGACGGCAACGAAATTGTCGGCTCCATGTTTGCCAAATGCGAGATGCAGCTGGCGAATTTCAAGGGTGTAGAACTTCACGAAACGGAGTTCTACCAGTGTGATCTGCGCAAGGCGGATTTCCGGGATGCTACAGGCTATAAGGTGGACATTCTGGGCAGCCGCCTGAAGGATGCGAAATTTTCGCTGCCGGAAGCGGTGAATCTGTTGGCAGATTTGAAGATCAAGCTGTCGTAAGAAGGAGAGAAAATGCGTCAACTCATCATTGCCCGAAAAGACCTGCAGATGTCTCCCGGTAAGCTGGCGGCGCAGTGCTGCCACGCTTCGCTGGCGTTCCTCACCGACCCCATCGGCATGGGACAGGGCGTGGAACCCATTGAGAAAGACGGAGAAATTACCGGCTATCGGGCAGAAATCATGTTGGAGAAAGCAACCTATGAAGAATGGTTCGATGGCTCTTTTACCAAAACTATCTGCGGGGCAAAGAACCGCAATCAACTGCTGAAAGCAAAGACAATTGCCGAGGAATTGGGCCTTGTGGAAAACAAAGACTTCTTCCTTATCCGGGATGCCTGCCACACCGAGCTGGAACCGGAAGAATTTGATGAAAACGGAGAGGGCATGACCCTGACCTGCATCGGTTTCCGCCCGCTGCCGGATGAAATTGCACACCAGATCAGCCATAAGTTCCATTTGTATTGAGTGCTGGTTCGCGGAATAATAAAAATAGTCCCGGCCATTCTCCTGTGACATACAGGAAAATGGTCGGGATATTTTTGCTTTTTATTGAAGATTCATCCATGCCGCCAGCGCGTCCTCGGCGGCGGGGTCTGCGTGGTAGTAGTCGCTGACGTAAATGCCGAATGCGATTCAGACGGCCAGTAAAACAGCCAGCAGGCAGAGGAACACTCTGAGGGGAAACGATTTTTTCTTCTGGTTCTTCATAGAACTCCTTTATTTTATAAGCATTTTCCGCAATCGCTGCAGCCGTTGCAGATCAACTTGCTGCCGCAGGTCTCGCAGTTTGCGCGGAAATGAGGCACATAGAGATCTTCCTGCGGGATGGGGTAACCCCAGTCGTCCACGAGGTCAAAATGAATGGGCCTGCCCTGAAAATTCATGCCGGATTTACAGGCCATTCGGCTTTGCAGCTGCTTGTTTGGCAGGTGGTAGCGCCTGCCGTCCTTGATGAACACGGTGCCGGTCTCGATAAAGCAGAAGGTCACATTGGCATCCACGCATTCCTGCCGGAGAGACTTGACCCAATCAAAATTGCAGGGGCGGGCACCATCGTAGTTTTCGCCGCCGCAGATGACCTGCTCGATTTGCCCGGCGGTAAGGTACTGCCGGATGCTTACTGGCCCGATGAAGGGCGCGCACATGATGCCCTTGTGCTTGAAGGGCAGGTCAAACAGGATGGGAATGCGCTCATCGGCGCGGCGCTGATTCTCGCAGGTGACGTTGAAAAAGATGTTGTCCCAACCGCTGCCCCAGTCCGGCGGCAGGCACTCCCGTACCCGCTGCGGCCGTTTGGTGAGCAGAAAAAACACCACATCGCTGCGCTGGCGCATGATGTCCCACGCCTCAACCCGCCACGGGTCGGCTTCTTCCAAGAAGAAATCCGAGGTCATGCAGACCCGGATCTGCTCACCACTCTGGATTTTGTAGTGTCCGGTGCGGTCTTTCTGGAGTGGATAAGAAAAGCCGTTTTTGGTTTTGTAGATCTCGGCTCCGTTCTGGTCCCGCATCCGGTCGAGAAAATACATGTAGCAGTTCTGGCAGCCCTCACTGCACTTGACGCAGCCGTGCCATGGATTCCAGATGTCGTGCAGGAAGCTCACCTTCTTTCTGTACCTATTATAATAGCTGCGCGGACAGGAAACAAGAGCACCCCTTGCACCGCCCCATCGGATGTGATAAGATTAAATAAAATTTAATAACGCTTTGTATGAAAACAACTTTAGATAGAATTCCAGGATGATACAATAGAAGGGAATTTGACTATGGCACGATATAGCGTGAATAATTATACGGTGGATGTGCTTTTGGCGGATATAAAATCCGGTAATATTGCGATTCCGGAAATGCAACGTCCATTTGTATGGGACGCAACGCAAGTGCGTGATTTGATGGATTCGCTCTATAAGGGCTTTCCGGTCGGATATATTATCGTATGGCAAAATCCAAGTGTAAAGTTGAAAGACGGAACAGTTGCAATAGGGAAAAAAGTTCTGATCGACGGGCAACAGCGTATTACTGCTATGGCGGCTGCAATTGTGGGACAGGAGGTTTTAGACAGCCACTATAAATGGAAACGGGTCTGTATTGCGTTTAACCCCATTGACGAAATATTTGAAGTGGCAAATTCCGCAAATCAAAAAAGCAGTAAATGGATTCCGGATATTGCAAAAGTGCTGGATGTGTCCTTTGGTTCTTTTTCTTTTGTGATGGAATATTGCCAGAAAAACGGAATTATGGACAAAGCACAGGAAATCAATGACACAATCAATCGGTTGAGGGCAATACAAAATAATAGCATTGGTGTTATTACGCTGGCAGAAGATTTGGATATTGACAGTGTAACGGAAATTTTTATTCGAATCAATTCTAAGGGTGTGGTTCTGTCGCAAGCAGATTTTGCAATGTCTAAGATTTCTTCGAATGAAATATATAATGGAAATGTGACCCGAAAAACAATTGATTACTTCTGTCATTTGTTGGAGTCTCCGGAGGATTTGAAAGAAATCAAGAAAAATGATGCTGAATTTGCGGCGAGACCGGAATTTGAAGCTATAAAGTGGGCAGCTGCAAAGAATGCACCGATTTATCGCACATGTTATACGGATATTCTTGCAACGGTGTACAAAGGGAACATAATAAAAAACTTAATAATGGACTGCCAATCTTACACAAAGTACCGCCCAAACGAGACTACGGGCGGTATTTTTGTATCATGGCGGAGAAAGGAGGAACTTCCCACGGGGGCTTGACTGAAAAGTTGAGCCTCTTTTTTCATGCCAAAAAACAGGAGGTAAATGCTTATGGCAGATGATAAAACCACAAAAACGCCGGAACAGCCGGTAACGGATAGCGGGCCGGGCAAGGAAACGCCTCCCGCTCCCCCAAAAGAGCCGGAGAAGGTTTCCGTTTCTCCGGAGCCGGAAAAAAAGACGGAACCAGAGGTAAAGAACCCGCAGGTTTCCGTCTATAACTTCTCTGAAATTATGAAGGAAAAGAAGGTCGAGGAACGGGCGGCAGCTCCCAGCGGGGAAAAGTCTGACCCGGCAAAAGAGGAGAAACCGGAAAAGCAGCCGGAGGCTCCGAAAAAAGCAGAGGAAAAACCCAAAGAGCCGGAACAGCCGAAGCGCCGGGGCCGTCCCCCGAAAACAGATAAGGACAAGGCCGCAGCCCCGAAGTCCAAAGCCCCCGCACAGAAACCGGAAAAGGCGGTCAAAAAGGAACCGGAGAAAAGAACGGCTCCAACGATACAGGCCGCTCCCGCTCCGAAAGGACCCGAAAAGCCAAAGGATGCTCCACGCCGGGGCAAGGAGCAGATCGTCTATATCAAGCTGAACGAACTCCACGCCTTCAAGAACCATCCCTTTGAAGTCCGGGATGATGAAGAAATGCGGGCTATGGTGTCCAGCGTCAAGGACAAGGGCGTGACCCAGCCCGCTATCGTCCGTCCCCGTGAGGATGGCGGCTATGAGATCGTGTCCGGCCACCGCCGCCAGAAAGCCAGTGAGCTTGCCGGATATGCGGATATGCCCTGTATCGTCCGAAATCTGACAGATGATGAAGCCATCACACAGATGGTAGAGGACAATCTGAACCAGCGTGAAGAAATCCTCCCCAGTGAGCGGGCCAAAGCCTTAAAAATGCAGCTTGAAGCCATCAAGCACCAGGGCTCCCGCACTTCGGGCCAGATTGACCCGAAGGACGCAGGTAAACGCTCCAACGAGATCGTGGCCGAGCGCAATAAGATGGCGGTCAAGCAGGTGCAGCGGTATATCCGTCTCAATGAGCTGGTTCCAGACCTGATGAAGCTGATGGATGAAAAAAAGCTGGGTTTTACTACGGCGGTGGAGCTTTCCTATGTCAGCAAAAAGAACCAGAACTATATCGCCGTTGCCATTGACAGCCAGCAGTCCTCTCCTTCGCAGGCGCAGGCAAAGCGTATGCGTGAGTTGGACGAAAAGAAGCTGCTCAACGGGGATGTGATCGACGGCATTATGATGGAGGACAAAAAGGAGGTAGACAAAGTGATTTTGACAGGTGCGGAACTGAGCAAGTATTTCGGCAAGGAAACTACGCCGAGGGAAATGAAGGACCAGATCATCAAGCTGCTGGACGACTGGAAGGGTCAGCAGAAGGAACACGAAAAGCCGGAGAAGAAAACCGAACAGGAAAAGTAAGCCCAAACTTCGGGTCAGCATGGCCCGAGGATTGCGGGGCTCTGCCCCGCGCCCCGAAGCTCTGGAGATATAAATTATTCCCCGTCGCCAGTTATTCCGTAGCATAGCCGGGAAAATCAGTCAAGGGCAGCGCCGCCGCAGGCGGTGCCAGAGGCACCCTTGACGGATTTCTCCCGGTTATGCTTTTTCCCGGTCAAGCGACGGGGATATAAATTCTCCAGAGCCGTTCCCCTTCCCGGGGGAAGGGGCGGAGGGGTTGGGCGAACTCTTGCTTTTCCCTAAACCAAAACAGAAATGGAGGCTCAACCAATGAAACGACCTTTAGCATACCTGACTGCCGCATGGAGCGGCGAGCCGGATGTTGATATGGAGCTGGCGGCCCACTACTGCCGTCTTACTTATGAGGCGGGCTTTTCCCCGATCTGCCCGCTCTTGTACCTGCCGCTGTTTTTGAATGACAGCGTTCCCGAGGAACATAAGGCCGGGATTGATATGCGCCGGGATATGCTGCGGCGCTCCCACACCCTGATCGTCTGCGGCAGCGCTGTGGACGAGGATGTGAAAAACGATATTGCGGTTGCCGGACGGCTGGGCATTGCGGCGACAACGCTGGAAGGGGTGCTTGCCGTGAAGGGACACGGCACCCCGGGCCATGCCGGACATTAAGCTGGGGAGCCTTTTCGACGGGATTGGCGTGTTCCCTCTGGCTGCTTCCCGGTGCGGTATCCGTCCGGTCTGGGCCAGCGAGATTGAAAAAGCGCCCATCTCCATAACCAAAAGGCACTTTCCCGATATGGCGCATTTGGGAGATATTACGAAGGTGGACGGCGGGAAAATCCCACCTGTCCATATAATTACCTTCGGTTCCCCCTGTCAGAACCTTTCTCTGATCGGCAACCGCTCCGGCCTTGCTGGGGCAAAATCAAGCCTGTTCTATCAGGCGTTTCGTATCATACAGGAAATGAGGGATGCTACTGATAACCTATATCCAGCTATCGCTGTTTGGGAAAACGTCATGGGAGCGTTTTCTACAAATGACCGGATGGACTTTAGAGCCGTCCTATCCGCCTTCTCGGACACCGAAGTTCCAATGCCTCCTTCGGGAAGATGGGGAAACGCTGGAATGGTGCGAGGGGGAACGCCTGATGTGTGCTGGCGGCTCATGGACGCCCAGTATTGGGCAGGCTCCCGAAGGCTGGCACGAAGGCAGCGGATTTTCGTCGTGGCGGATTTTGGAGGCAGACGTGCCGCAGACATACTATTTAAGCCCCGTCCAATGCTCCCACTTCCTCCGCCTTGCGGAGAGGGCGGGCGGGCCGCCGCCGAAGGAGATCGAACAGCTTCTTTTGAAACAGGGCGGCAGATACCAGTCATCCACCCCTTTCAGTGCTTCCGTATGCGGGGAGCGGCAAAAAGGCAGGAAGAAACGGCCTTCCGAAACAGCTTCGGATTACCAACTGACCCTTTTCCCACTCTTTTAGCCAGTGATGTAACGCCCTTTGCCTTCTGGTATGAGGGCGACCCGGAGGGCGGCTGTATCCGTTTTCTGACGGAAACGGAAAGCGAACGGCTGATGGGGCTGCCGGAGGGCTGGACAAAGTACGGGGCGGACGGCGTGGAGATCCGGCCTCTGCAACGTTACAAGGCGCTGGGAAATGCGATTGCCCTCCCTTGCGCCGATTACATTATGGCCGGGATTTATGAGGTGCTGGCTGACCGGGCCGGAAAGGAGGAATAAGCCCATGTTTGAAGCCTATATAACCAATACAGCCCTGTACCCCTTAATGGGGATCGAGGTAGGGACAACGGTACATTTCCCCACGACGACACAGGAGTTGCAGGCCGCCCTTGCCAAAATCGGGATAGATGGGAAATGGTACAGCGAAGTGTTCTTTACCAGCTTTGACAGCGATGTGCTGGGGCTCTACGATCATCTCTACGAATGTGAGAACATCGACGAGCTGAACGAGCTGGGCCACGCTCTGCTGGAAGTACGGGATAAGGGCGGACTGGAAACCTTTGAAGCCGCTCTTGTCTTGGGAAACCACACACGGAGCGTGAAGGATTTGATAAACCTGACGCAGAACCTTGACCTTTACCGCTTTTACCCGGATATTTCTGATGATGAAGGGCTGGGCCGTCTGTACGCCGACGAGCTTGGGACCATCGACATACCGGAGCACATTCAGAACTACTTCGATTATGAAGCATACGGACGGGATGTGCGTATCAACGAGGGCGGCGTATTCGCTCCCGGTGGGTATGTGTCGGCAGTCCCGGAGGGCTTCAAGGAGTATTACCACGGGCCACAGGACATTCCGCCGGAACACCGGATATTTGCCTATCCTGAAAAGGCCGAGCCTGTCCACTCCATTCTCGCTGCACTCAAACGGTTTCAAGAAGCCCCACCCGCTCCGAAAAAGGACAAGGCGGGGCCTTCCCATGAAGAACGGTAGGACTTCGGGCCAGCATGGCCCGAAGCATAAAGGAGGTGCATACCATCAACTATTACCCTATCAATGAAGGAGCCGCCCGCCGGGCAAAAGAAATGAACAGCTTTTCCGACTACAAGGAAGGGAGCGCAACGGCGGAATACCTTCAATATCGTGCTGGCGGTCTTTGATGTGAGCCAGCATGTGATACAGCAGTCAGCGGGCATTATCCAGAACGGGACAGAGATCACGCCGGATGTGCTGGACAGTCTGCGGACAGAGCTTGAGGCGATGGAGTTAGGCCCTCTGTTCGGACTCTGGCTCCAGTCCTTCCTGATCCAGCTTACCATGATTGCCTTAAACATCGTGATTTTCGTCATCGTATATGGCCGTATGATTGAAATTTATTTACTCACAAGTTTAGCGCCTATCCCGTTTGCCACAGTCCCCAACAGGGAAACCGGACACATGGGGCAGAACTATTTCCGCTCCCTCTTTGCGGTGGGCTTTCAAGGTCTATTGATCTTAGTCTGTGTCGCCATCTATGCGGTGCTGATCCAGAGTATCGCCACCGACGGCGACCCCATCGGGGCGATCTGGGGCTGCGTGGGATATACGGTGCTGCTGTGTTTTACCTTATTCAAAACAGGCAGTCTTGCAAAATCCATCTTCGGCTGCCATTAAGAGACTTCGGGCCATGCTGACCCGAAGCGGAAAGGAGGCGGTATGCCTCGGCGTTACAAACAGGGTGCGGACGGACAGCCGCACCCGGCTTTCTATGGAAAGCTCCCCGAAGAATTTTCTAAAGCAGACACCATGCGCTTTATGGTGGAAACCGATCTGAAACTGTCCGGGTGCGTATCGGCGGACACGCTGGCGGCACTCCGGGCGGAAGGCTATGACTACAAGGACGGGAACCTTGTTCCCGCCGGAAAGGAGGAAACCATGCAGGAAAAGGTTGCAAACACCACCCCGGCCGCACCGTTGAAGCTGGATGTAAGCGTGCGGGTCATCGAACCTGTGAAAAATCTGATGGGCTTTGCCAGCGTGAAATTCAATGACTGCTTTGTGGTGGAAAATCTGAAAATCGTACAGGGCAGCAAGGGCCTCTTTCTTGGGATGCCCAGCCAGCCGGACGGCAAAGGCGGCTATCGGGATATGGCCTACCCTGTCACAAAGGAGTTCCGGGAACAGCTCAATACTGCTGTTCTGCAAGCCTATGAGGCAAAGCTGGAACAGATGGCGGAGCGCGGCTCTGTGGGGCGTGCGTCCATCAGCGACCAGCTCAAAGCCGGAAAAGCGGCTGCCGAACAGGCAAAGGCAGAGCGGCCTCCGAAGGAAAAGCCCAGCCGCAGTGCAGAGCGTTGACCTCGGGCCATGCTGACACGAAGCAGAAAGGAGGCGGGAACCATGCCACGCAAACGGACGGGCTATGACGCGGCCTGCTATTACGACGGAAAACTGCTGGGCCGCTGTACCAAAGCGGACAGCGACGCCTATACCCTGTTGATGAACGCCTGCGGCGGGGAGGCTGCTCGTGTTCTTCGGGAATATGCCTATTTTTCCCCGGAACTGAAAGCCATCTTGGAAAAGGCGGCGCTCATGCAGGCGGACCGGAGCCGGACGGGCGGAATGTTCCATGCGCCGAAAAGCTCCCCGTGGGGCGAGGTGCAGAATTGTGAAACCCTCTGTCCGGGGGTGTTTCTGGTATCTACCGCCAGCCACGGCGGAACGATGGTGGCAAACGAGGTAGCCGCCGTTCTCTCCCCAGCGGCCAAAAAATGCGGCTTCAAGGACAAGGGCTATATCTGCTATGAGGAGGACGCACAGGAAAGCGTAGTGCTCCGGGAGCTGCTGGACAAAAAGCTGTGGAAAATCCCTGACCGCATTAAGGACAAAGGACAGTTTGAAGAAAAACTCAATCAGTCCATCCGGCAGTATCACCCCGAATACTGGCGGGCAAGGCAGAGCGGACGAGAGGCCGCCGAAGCTGCCCGCAGCACAGCCCCGGCCAAAGAGGCCGCAAGATAACCTCGGGCCATGCTGGCCCGAAGCAATAAAGGAGGTGTACCAAAATGGCCTATGTGCCAGTACCAAAAGACCTTTCCAAAATCAAGACAAAGCTGGCCTTCAACCTGACGAAGCGCCAGCTTGTTTGTTTTTCCAGCGCGGCGGCGGTGGGCCTCCCGGCTTACCTGTTTTCCCGTGGTAGTATCGGGAACAGCGCCGCCATGTTCCTGATGATCGGCCTCATGCTCCCGTTCTTCTTTCTGGCTATGTATGAACGGGATGGCCTTCCGCTGGAAAAAGTGCTGAAAAATATCATCCGCACCCGGTTCCTCTATCCCCGTGTGCGGCCTTACAAAACCGAAAACTTCTATGCGCTGCTTAGCGCCAGAAAGGAGGCGCAGCCGATTGCGAAACAGCAGAAGGGGCGGAAAGCCCGCAGGCAGAAAGCCTGAAAAACAGGGCCTTACCGGCCTGTTCACGAAAGGAAAGAACATTCCCACCACCGCCCAGCAGACCCTCCCTTACCGGGAAATGTACCGGGACGGGGTGTGCCGGGTAGCGGACCGCTATTACACCAAAACCATTGAATACGAGGACATCAACTATCAGCTCGCACAGTCCGAAGATCAGGCGGCCATCTTTGACGGGTGGAGCGCCTGCCTCAACTACTTTGACAGCAGCCTTCCGTTCCAGCTTTCCTTCCTCAACCACCGGAGCCGCCCGGGCAGCCGGTACAGCGTGAACATCCCCATGCAGGACGATGATTACAACAGCGTCCGGTGTGAGTATGTGGAAATGCTGGAAAACCAGATCGCCAAAAGCAACAACGGCATTGTCCGCACAAAACTCCTGACCTTCGGCGTGAATGTGGACGACCTTTCCACCGCCAGGGCAAGGCTGGAACGTGTAGAGGCGGACATTTGCGGGAACTTCAAAAAGCTGGGCGTCAAGTGCCGCTCCCTTTCGGGGCTGGAACGGCTGGAGCTTCTTCACGGGCAGCTCCACCCCGGCAGCGGCTCCCCCTTCCGGTTTTCATGGGATATGATCCCCAAAACCGGGCTTTCCACCAAAGACTTTATCGCCCCGGACAGTTTCGATTTTCGTTTCAGCCGTCTGTTCCGGGTGGGGACGACTTGGGGCGCTGCCTCCTACTTGCAGATTTTGGCCTCGGAGCTCTCGGACAAGCTGCTGGCGGAGCTTTTGGAAATGGACGCGGAAATGACCATCACTCTCCATATCCAAACCGTCGATCAGGCCGCCGCCGTAAAATCCATCAAGGCCAAAGTCTCCGACATTGACAAGATGAAGGTGGAGGAACAGAAGAAGGCCGCCCGGGCCGGGTACGACATGGACATACTCCCGCCCGACCTTGTGACGTACAGCAACGACGCAAAGACCCTCTTGGAAGATTTGCAGAGCCGGAACGAGCGAATGTTCCTGTTGACCTTCCTTGTGGTGAACATGGCCCCGACCCGCCGGGAGCTGGACAATGACCTGTTCACGGTGTCGGGTATCGTTCAGAAATACAACTGCACCTTGAAGCGGCTGGACTTCCAGCAGGAGGACGGTTTTCTTTCCAGCCTGCCGCTGGGCCATAACGGCATTGAGATCAAGCGCGGCATGACGACCAGCTCCACGGCCATTTTCGTTCCCTTTATGACGCAGGAGCTCCGCATGGATGGCGAAGCCGTCTATTACGGGCTCAACGCACTTTCCCATAACGTCATCATGGCAAACCGGAAAAAGCTCAAAAACCCCAACGGCCTGTTCCTCGGCGTGCCGGGCTCCGGCAAATCCTTTGCCGCAAAGCGGGAGCTTGTGAACGTGTTCCTTGCCACCCGTGACCGGATCATTGTGGTGGACCCGATGGGCGAATACTCGCCCCTTATCAAGCGGCTGGGCGGACAGGTCATCGAGATCGCCCCGGACAGCCCCCACCACATCAACCCGATGGACATTGACCTGAGCTTTGACGAGGAAAACCCGATGGCGCTGAAAGCCGACTTTATCCTGTCGCTGATGGAGCTGATCGTCGGCGGCAAGGATGGCTTGCAGCCGGTGGAGCGGACCGTCATTGACCGCTGTGTACGCCAGATGTACCGTGAACACTTGCAGGACCCGGAAACAAGCAAAATGCCGACCCTCCAAACGCTATATGACCTGCTCTGTTCCCAGCCGGAGGGCGAGGCGGTGCGGCTGGCAACGGCCCTTGAAATTTATGTGTCGGGTTCCCTTAACGTGTTCAACCATGAAACCAATGTGGACTTAAACCGCCGTCTGGTATGCCTTGACTTAAAAAAGCTGGGGGCCGGGCTTCGGACGATTGCCATGCTCATTATGCAGGACTTGGTAAACTCGCAGGTGTCCATGAATTTCCTCCGCGGTATCGCTACATGGTGCTACTTCGACGAATTTCATGTGCTGCTCCGTGACCGTCTGACGGCAAGCTATTGTGTGGCGATCTGGAAAATGCTGCGAAAAAAGGGGTGCGTTCCCAGTGCTTTAACGCAGAACGTGAAGGATTTTCTGGCAAGCCCGGAGATCGAGAACATCTTTGAAAACTCGGACTTCCTTGTGCTTCTCTCGCAGGCACAGGGGGACCGGCAGATTTTAGCCAAACAGCTTGGGATCAGCCCCCATCAGCTTTCCTATGTGACCCATACCAATTCCGGCGAAGGGCTGCTGTTCTTCGGAAACACCACCATCCCGTTTGTTGACCGCTTCCCGCAGAATACCGAGCTGTACGCCATTATGACCACCCGCCCGGAGGACAAAAAACAGGAAATGAACCGGGCATAACACACTTCGGGCCATGCTGGCCCGAGGTTTGGAAAGGAGGGATACATCATCGAAAAGAAACCGGACAAACGGAATTTTCAAAGGCCGGGGCCGACGGAGGATACCGGGGGCAATCGCCCCGGACCGGCTGAACGGGAAGGGCCTTCCCCCGCACCGTCCCGACGCCTGCGGTTTGAGGACGAGGATACCGGGCAGGACAGTCCTTCGGGCCACGATGGCCCGAAGTCCAAAAGCGGCAAGTTTCAAGAGGACAGCCGGAAAAGCCGTCCCTCTGACCGCATGAGGCAGGAAGATGAAGCGGGCGGGCCGCAGGATACCGGCAAGGCACAGGAGCCGGAGGGCTCCGCCGAGAAGGCCGGGAGCAACAAGGATAAGTACCAGAAAGCACAGGCAAAAGCGGAACACGCCGGGGAAAAGCTGGGAAAGGCTCGGGAGAAACTGGACAAGGCCGAGGCAAAACGGGCAGCGAAGAAACCGCCGGGGCTTGCGAAGAAAGCTGTCCGGGGAGCCCGCACCGAAGCATGGTTTTATCTCCACAACAAAATCCACGAAGTTGAGCATGAAAATGTGGGTGTGGAAGGAGCCCATAAGTCGGAACTTGTGGCCGAGGCCGGAGCCCGGAAACTGACCCGGTATGCCAAACGGAGATACCGGGAGCACCCGGCTCGGAAGGTGGCAAAGTGGGAACGGAAGGACATAAAAGCCCGGGCTAATATGGATTTTCAGAAGATGGCCTCCGAGCACCCAGAGCTTGCCAGCAATCCGCTTTCCCGTGTGCAGCAGAAATGGAAACTGAAACGCCGGTATTCCAAAGAAGCAAAGGCGGCTGCAAAACAGGGCGCAAAGGCCGCAAAGAAAACCGCTGCCGCTTCGGGAACTGCGACCCGTCGGGCGGCGCAGTTTGTGACCCGTCATCCTGTGGCGGTGCTGGTCCTGTTCCTACTGTTGCTGCTCTGTTTTCTTGTGTCGGCGGTAAGCTCCATCTTTCCCACGCTTGGCAGCGGCCTTGCCGATGCGGTGTCCGGCACTTCCTATGCTTCGGAGGACGCCGACCTGCTTAGCGTGGACGAGGACTACACGGCACTGGAAAACGAGCTGGCGCAGACGGTAGCGAACATTGAAAGCACCCATCCCGGCTATGACGAGTACCGCTATTCGGTGGACGAGATCGGCCATAACCCCTATGAGCTGGCGTCCTATCTCTCGGCAAAGTACCATGTCTATTTCCGGGAACAGGTGCAGGACGAACTGCGAGAAATCTTTGAGGCACAGTATGAGCTGACCTTGACGGAGGAAGTCGAGATACGCTACCGCACCGAAACCAGCACCGACCCGGAGACCGGGGAAACCACCACCGAGGAAGTCCCCTATGAGTATTACATTCTCAATGTGACCCTCACAAACAAGACGCTGCCCGCCGTGATCCTGCCGAGGCTTAACGAACAGCAGCGGGAAATCTACATCGTTATGCAGCAGCTCAAAGGCAACAAACCCTATCTGTGGGAAGGGATTTACAACGGCGGCGAAGATACCGGCCCCAGCTATGAGATACCCGGCGAGGCGCTGGATGACCCGGCTTTTGCGGCGCTCATGGAAGAAGCCACAAAGTACATCGGCTGGCCCTATGTGTGGGGCGGCTCCAGCCCGTCCACCTCCTTTGACTGTTCGGGCTTTGTCTGCTGGGTGTACACGGCCAGCGGCGTCCACAACCTGCCCCGTACCACGGCGCAGGGCATTTATAACCAGTGCGCTATCATTTCCCCCTCCGAGGCAAAGCCCGGCGACATTATCTTTTTCACGGGAACCTATGACAGCCCCGGCCCTGTGTCCCATGTGGGGATTTATGTGGGCGACGGGATGATGCTCCATTGTGGGTCCCCCATCCAATACGCAAACATCAATTCAAGCTACTGGCAGACACATTTCTATGCCTTCGGGCGTTTGTGAGCCAGAGGAAAGGAGTCCTTGCATGAACAAGATCGACAAGCTCGATAAGGAACTGGAAAAAGCCCGGGAGAAGGCTGCCGAGTGGCAGGCCAAAATCCGGGAGCTGGAAAAGCAGAAACAGGAGGAAGAAAACAGCCAGATCGTGCAGGCGGTGCGCTCCCTCAAACTGACGCCCGCCCAGCTTATGGCTTTTTTGAACGACCCCAAAAACAGCCTTACCGCTTCGGGTCATACTGACCCGAAGCCGGAGGCACCCGAAAAGGAGGACACAGCCCATGAAGAAAATTAAATACCGCAGGCTGGCGGCGATGGCTGCCAGCCTTTTGTGTTGCCTGATCTTTACAGCCCCGGCTTATGCACAGAGCAGCGAGCCGCAGCCGGAGACAGCTCCCTCCCCGGCAGAAACCGAAGCAGAGCCAGAAACCCAGAACCCCTTTACCCCGGACGGGACGGGAACCGTGGTGGACAACGCCACCGACGAGGATGGAAAGGAGTTCTACACCATCACCACAGCAGACGAGAGCGTGTTTTATCTGGTGATCGACAAACAGAAAACCAGCGAGAACGTCTATTTCCTCAATACCGTTACCACAGACGACCTTCTGCCTCTTGCCGAACAGGGTAAGGAACCGCCCAAAGAAGTGACCCCGGAGCCAGAGCCAAAGCCCACCGAACCGGTGGAGGAAGTACCGGAACCCGAGCCGGAGAAAAAGGACAGCCCCCTTCTCTCTCTGCTCCTGATCGGTACGGTGGTGCTGGCCGGCGGTGGAATTGGTTACTATTTCAAGATTTACAAGCCGAAGCATGAGGCCCCGGATTTGGAGGATGATTACTGCGAATATGAGGACGGGGAGCTGGAGGAGATCGCAGAGGAACCCGAGGACGAAGATACCCCGCCGTGGGAGGAAGATACGGAGGAATGAGAATGAATTTTACAAGCAGCCCTTTTGAACGAATGATGAAGGAAGTACCGCACCCCGGCTGGGACAATGACGACCCTTGTAAGGGATGCCGTTACTACAAGGAGTGCAAAGGAAAGAAAAAACAGTGCCGGAAGAAGTTCCGGGCGCTGATCGTGGAGCCCCGCCCTTCGGGCCATCGTGGCCCGAAGTCTTAAATGGACGCCCGTGAGCTGACCCGTGACGAGAAGAAGAAAATCCGCACTCTGGTCACGGGGATGTGCGCCAACTATGACCGGGAAAGCGGCCTATGCCTTCCTCTTGACTGTGCCTGCTATATGCTGCACAAGTGCTGGACAGGGGCGTACTGCCGTTACTTCCGTGAGGCTGTCCTGCCCCTTGACCCGGAGCTTCAAGCGGCGCTGACAACGGAAGGCATCTCCCCGGAGCTGCGGGCCTGTGCGGTCTGCGGAAAGGCGTTTTTGCCAGAGGGGCGTCAAGCCTACTGTTCCGACGCCTGCAAGGCCGAAGGGAACCGCCGAAAAAGCCGGGAACGCATGAGGAAAATGCGGGAGAAAAGGCCGGGCGGCTGTTACGATTTGCCGCCTCCAAAGGCTTGACATTCCGGGCTTTTTTGAGGGTGTTTCCGGGGTGGGAATATCTTATTACATTCCTCCCCGGTCTGCCCTCTTATTTCGTAACATCCAGCACTTCGGGTCATGTTGGCCCGAGGCACAGAAAGGAGGGATCTCTTGGAGACAGTACAAGGATATGTGATTTTGAAAGCTGCCACCTTTGAAACCGGACACGGCTTTGCGCTGGGGCATAATCCGGGAGCACCGAGCCCCTTTGTGACCTGGCAGTTTACCGAGGGGGAAAACGGCCATCGGGATTACTACTGGGGCCGCTATGGAACCAGTCAGGCGTGGGCGCAGAGGGACTTTGACCGCCGGGTGGACGACTATCAGCAGCTTTACCATGCGGCGGTCAAGCATACCGAGCTGGGACCGGAGGGCGTTTACCGCTATTATTCCACCCAGCGACCCGTGGACATAGGAACTTACCCGAAGCCGCCGGATAACCAGCCTCTTTCCATTGTCAACTACGACGATGACAGGCGGCGTCCTGTGGCAGACGGCAGGCTGATGGCATGGGGCGAACTGACCTACGCAAAGCCGCTGACCGAAAAGCAGATGGAGGATTATGAACTGAAACCAGCACCGGGCAATCCTGACCGGGTGCGCCCATCCATTACCGCCCGGCTCAAAGAAGGAACCAGAGGGCAGGACCCCCCGAAGGAGCCCGGCCAGAAGCGGAGCCATAAAAACCATGAGGAACGATAAAGGAGGATCATCATGCACGAAAAAGACAACTATCTGAAAACCGCCGAGCTCTCCACAGAGCAGAACTGCAACATGATTGACGGCGTACCCAACAATACGCCCATCCCACCCACGCCCCCGGAGCTGGACGCAAAGCCGCTGGACAAGGTAAAGGAGCCCAAAGAGCGCCGGAAAGGCCGGGAGTTGGAACGCTGATGGAGAACCGCAAGCGGAATGTCCATCTGCACGTTATGGTAACGCCGGACGAGCTGGCGGCCATCCATGAGCGGATGACCGAGGCGGGCATTTCCAACGCCGGGGCTTATGTACGGAAAATGGCTCTGAACGGGTATATCCTGCACATCGACCTTACGCCCGTAAAAGAGCTGATTTCTCTACAACGGCGCTGTTCCAACAATCTCAATCAGGTCGCCGTACACGCACACACCTATGGCGTGTACCCGGAGGAAATCGACGGATTGAAGCGGGACTATGAAAAGCTGTGGGGCGAGGTGTCAAAGGTGCTGCGGGAGCTTTCCGAGCTGGTGGCAAAGTAAGACGAGGGCGGCAGGCTTCCGTTGCGGGGCTTGCCGCCCTGCTCTTTTTTTACCACTTCGGGCCAGTATGACCCGAAGGTTTGGGACAGGATTTACTAATCTTTCGCAACATTTATGTCCCCGGGCAGGCATGATAAAATAGAGGTAGA
>OITN01000073.1_pt1 | contig 36349 bp, 33 predicted proteins | sample 1586801 | NCBI WGS metagenome assembly OITN01 (sample SAMN02674964, study PRJEB24791) | human gut metagenome, SKBSTL008 | isolation source: stool | host: Homo sapiens | place: USA | reverse complement strand
GCAGGCAGGCCGGTGTGGACGAGGTGATCGCAGGCGTGCTGCCCGACGGCAAGGAAGCGGTCATTCGCCAGCTGCAGGCATCCGGCAAGGTGGCCATGGTGGGCGACGGCATCAACGATGCCCCGGCCCTGACCCGTGCCGACACCGGCATCGCCATCGGCGCAGGCACCGACGTTGCCATCGACGCGGCGGACGTGGTGCTGATGAACTCCAAGCTGTCGGACGTGCCCGCCGCCATCCGCCTGAGCCGCGCTGCCCTGCGCAACATCCACGAAAACCTGTTCTGGGCGTTCATCTACAACATCATCGGCATCCCGCTGGCCGCAGGCGTGTTCATCCCCTTCGGCCTGACGCTGAACCCCATGTTCGGTGCTGCTGCCATGAGCCTTTCCAGCTTCTGCGTGGTAAGCAACGCCCTGCGCCTGAACCTGTTCGACGTGCACAGCACAAAGCACGATCGTGCGGCAAAAAATGCTGCTTCCCTGCCCGCTGTCTCCGCACAGCCCGCAGCGGTTGCAAATAAAGAGAGTACCAAGGAGGACACTGCTATGAAAAAGACCCTGAAAGTGGAAGGCATGATGTGCGGCCACTGCGAAGCCCGCGTGAAGAAGGCTCTGGAAGCCCTGCCCGAGGTGGACGAGGCCGTGGTGAGCCACGAGGCCGGCACCGCCATCGTCACCCTGAACGCCGAGGTCGCCGACGACGTGCTGAAGAAGGCCGTTGAGGATCAGGACTACCCTGTGACCGGCATCCAGTAAACCGCCGCTGAATACTCCCCATCAAATGGAAAGGCCGCTGCATGTGAACGCAGCGGCCTTTTTATCGTGTTTACAGGCTTTTAAAATTGATTCAGAATATCATGGTGTCCGATGTCCAACAGCAGAATGATCGTATCACCGTCGTACTGCCAGATGACCCGCACGTCCATGTTTACGCTGAACTCGAACAAGTCTACCGTGCCTTGAATACGCTTTGTGCGCAGCGACGGATACAGCGGGTCCATTTCCAGAATTTCCAGCTTCTTTTTCAGCTGCGCCCGCTCCGCTGCGTTCAAACGTTTCAGGTTCTTTATGAATCGTTTGGTGTAGGTGATCTTATAATTCATTCGTCCGCACCGTCCAGCGCTTCAAACAGTGCGTCCACAGTGTCGAACACCGGCTGCTCCCCTGCCGCAATTTTGGCCTTTGCTTCGTTGATCTCGCTGCGCAGCTCGTCCAGATACTTTTTGGGGTAAACGGCTACCGGCATCAGCTCGATCACGCCATCCTTCTCCACGATCTCCAGCTTGTCGCCCTCCCGCAGGCCCATCTTCATTACAATATCCTTTGGAATGGTGATCTGGGATTTTGTCCTCAATTCCGTCAGCATCCTTCATCCTCCTTTGTGCGATTTTCTTACTTTCTTACTTTTATTATACTCTGCTTTTTTCAAAAAGCAACCATGCACCATAAAATTTTACAAAGCGTCGTTTCTGTGGGTTCTTATTGTATTTCGTCAGAAAGGCCGTTTTGTCAAGAGAAGGTGCCCGCCTTCTCTTTTTCTTTCCCCATTTTCCTGTGCATTTTCACCCCGGAAGCTGTGGCTTTTTGCGCAAAAACTATTTGTTGACACGTTGTTTTTTCAGAGTTATACTTATTGTAACAACATTTGGTTTTGCTTCCAGTTATAAACCACAGCGAAAGGAGAAATGTATTTTGGGAGTATCCATTCAGGACCGCACAGACTTTCTGAACATGCTGGATGCCTGCAGGACCGAGCAGCAGCTGTTCAGCCGCCTGACCTTTGCGGTAATGTTCCACCAGACCGACCCGGATGCACGGGAAGACCTGCTGGACGACGTGCGCGGCGCAGCCTGCAACATGCAGCTGCCCGCCGTCAATTACAAGATCGATCAATGGCTCAACACCTGCAAGCAGGCGTGGCAGGCCGACCCCGCAGCCTTTATGGCAGCCGTGAACGCGGACGCAAAGCAGCGCAAGCTTGCGCTGGAGGGCAGCGCGGCGCAGCCCGGCCTGCTGGCCGATGTGCCCATGCAGAGCGTGGCGTGGCTGGTGCCGCAGCTGCTGCCGCTGGGCGAGGTGTCGCTGCTGGGTGCCGACGGCGGCACCGGCAAGGGCATCTGGCAGGCACAGCTCATTGCCTATGTGACGGCGGGCAAGACCTCCGGCTTTTTTCCGCTGCCGCCGCAGCAGACCGGCAAGGTGCTGCTGCTTGCGGGCGAGGACGACCCCGGCAAGGTGCTCAAGGCCCGTCTGCTGGCGGCCGGGGCCGACATGAACCGGGTGCTGGTGCTGACTGCCGACGACTACTTTGGCAAGACCGGCCAGCCCCTTACCCTCAAGGATCAGGTACTGGCGGATTTTGCCGCCAAGGCCGGGCCGCTGCTGCTCATCGTGGACCCGCTGCAGAGCTTTCTGCCCGCCGATGTGGAGATGGCAAGCCGCAACCAGATGCGCGGTGCCCTGCTGCCGCTGCGCGCCATTGCCGCAAAGCAGGGCTGCGCGGTGCTCATCGTGATGCACTCCAACAAAAAGCAGGGCGTTTCCGGCCGCGCACGTCTGGCCGACAGCTCGGATATCTGGGACATGGCCCGCAGCGTGCTGATGATGGGCCGCGCCAAGAACGACGGCAAAATTTATCTCAGCCACGAGAAAAGCAGCTACGCCCGCCCCCAGCAGACGGTGCTGCTGCACATCGACGATGTGGAGGTGGAGGGCGTAAAGACCGCGCGGGCCGTGTTTGACGGCTACACCGACAAGAAGGATGCCGACTTCATTGAGGAGCGGCGGGTGCGCACGGCGGAGACCCGGCAGGACACCCGCAGCGCCATCCTGAACGTTCTGTCCGAGAGCCGCCTTGGGTCGATGCCCAGCAACGAGCTGCGCGCCGCCGTCCTGCGGGAGGTCGGGTGCAGCGACGGCACCTATAACCGTGCTTACACAGAGCTTATCAAGTCTGGTGAAATCACAAAGCAAAATCTTCGCGGACGTGACAATGCAAACCGCTGGTACACGCTCTACCGTGGAGGATCAAGTGCGCAAGTTTAAAATTATAAGCATACATACGTTCTATTTTGATTGTTTATCAGGTTGCGCAAGTTCTACTTCGTGCGCAAGTTCAAACTTATGCAGCCTTTGGAACTTACGCAGCTTGCCGAAGTTACTTTTTAATCGTTGTATCGTTTAAAAGTTCAAACTTGCTCAGATAACGCTCCTACAGTAGCACCTGATAAAGTTCCCGGAAACCGCAGGCTGCGTGCTGGCAGCTTTCTCCGCGAACAGCCCGGAACCCACGGTTCCGCCCCTGTGCTTACGCACGGGGCCCCACTTCCCGGACATTCGCTGGAGAAACTCCCAGCACGCGGCCCGTACCTTAACTTCTCGCCAGCTCCTCCACCGTGATGCAGCACACGGCAAAGGCCAGCAGGGCGCAGTCCAGCGGGACGCGGCGCAGCACCACCACCCGTTCGGTCAGGGTGGTAAAGGTCTGCACGGCCTGCACCGGCACGGTGCTGCCCAGCCAGAACAGCGCCACCGAAAGCGGCAGATGCACCGCCCGCGCTGCCAGCAAAGGCCGCAGCGAGATCTCGGCCGGGCAGATGGTGCGCACCTGCAAAAGCACCGACACCCCCTGCACACTGAGCGCCGCACAGCACAGCGTGCTGGCCCACAGCCCGGTGCGGGCGGCCTGATCGCAGCCGGAACACACTTCCAGCAGCATGGCGGGCAGCGCCGCCCACGGCTGTGGCAGCAATGCCCCGCACCCTGCCGCCAGCAGCCGGAAGTACAGCACAAAGCCGCAGAGCTTCAGGTAGGTCACTGCCGCCTGCGCGATCATCGCGTCCAGTGCGGGCAGCGGAATGGTTTCCCCCTGCGCGGGTGGAGCCTGCCCGGCCCCGCCCTGCATCCGGCACAGCAGTGCCGCCGTGAGGTATCCCGCCAGCAGCTGGGCCGCAAACAGCCGCACCCCCACCGCGCGGCTGCCCAGCATCTGCTGCCCTACCGTGAGGATGACAAAGGACGGCCCGCTGCACACACAGGCGGGCAGCAGCGCCGAGGCCTGCCGGGAGGTGAGCTGACCGGTGCGCACGGCTTCGGACGCAGCCACCGCCGCCGGTGCAAAGCCCCCCAAGGCCCCAATGAGCAGCACGCCGCCCGCACCCTTTGCCCGGATGCCCATGAGCCGCGCCGCAGGCCGGAACACAAAACCCAGCCACTGCCCGGCCCCGCAGCCTGCCGCCAGCGCCGATACGATGAGGAACGGAAACAGCGATACCAGCAGCGGCCCGCCGCACAGCCGCAGCCCCGCCTGCAGGGCATCGGCACAGCGCTGCGGCGCGGCAAACACCAGAAACGCCGTGTACCCTGCCAGCGCCAGCAGCACGCCCCGCCGGAAATTCCAGCTTCGATTCATAACTCAGCCCTCCGCATCCATATATATGTAGCAGCGCGCCGCGGGCAGAACTGCGGGATGGGAGGGAATGGGATGTGTGCCAAGCGCAAAAAGCGGCTTTTGCTGCAAAGCTGGCTGGCCCTGCTGTTCCGTCAGCCGCCGCAGGGCTTTTACCACGCCCCTGCCGTCTACCTGAGCGGGGGCCGCATGGAGGTGGAGCACTTTTGCCGCATCCTGACCTACAGCCCTGACCGGCTGTGCCTGCAGATGCCCCATGGCCGGTTGACCATCTACGGCGACGGGCTGAAGATCGTCACCCTTACCGCCAGCCGCCTGACCCTGCGGGGGCGGTTCGTGCGCACGGACTTTGCGGATGACTAGGAGGTGCCCATGGAACCGGTAAGCCTTTGGGCCGCGGTGGAGTTCACCGTATGCAATGGCAGCACCGAAGCCCTGCTTACCGCTGCCGCCCGGGCCGGGCTGCATCCCTACGGGGTAACGGCCCTGCCGGGAGGGTTTGGCGGGCGGTGCGCCGCGTGGCAGTACCCGCGCCTTGCCGCGCTGGCCCGCAAGCGCCGGGTGCGGCTGCGCATCCGCCGGAAGCTGGGGCTGTATTTCCGTCTGCGCCCCTTGCTGCGCCGGGCCGGGCTTTGGGCGGGGCTGGCGGTGTTTGTGCCGCTGCTGCTCTTTGCACAGCAGTTCGTCTGGTATGCGGACACCTCCTCCCTCACCACCGGACAGGCTGCGCGGGCCTGCGCCGTCCTGCGGGAAGCGGGCCTGCAGCCCGGTGCGGCTGTGACCGAGGCAAAGCTCACCGCCGGGGAGTACGCCCTTTTGCACAGCGGCGAGTTCTCCTGGGCCAGCCTGAATTTTGCCAAAGGGCGGCTGGTGGTGGAAGCCGCCGCGGCCAGGCCCAAGCCGGACATTGCCGCCGGAACGCTGCACGGCATCCGGGCAAAATGCAGCGGCACTGTTCTGCGCACGAACCTTACCAGCGGCACCATGCTGGTGCAGCCGGGCCAGCAGGTGGAGGCCGGGCAGGGCCTCATTGGCACAGCCCGCGCCGAGCGGGACGGCACCCTGATCTTTGCGCCCGCCGCCGGAACGGTGATTGCGCAGTTTGAGTGGAGCGACACCCGCACCGTGCCCTTGGAAGAGACGGTGCAGCAGTACACCGGCGCGTGCACCCGCGCATACCGGGTGACAGCGTTCGGGCACACCTTCTCTCTGCCCGCCGCGCCTGCGCCGGAACATGCGGTGGTGATCCTCCGGCACTTCCAGCCGGAGGTGCCGCTGCTGGGCCTTGCCCTGCCCTGCTCTGTGGAGGAGACCTGCCGCTATGTGCAGCAGCCGGAAACGCTGCACCGCACCGAAGCGCAGGCCGCCGCGCTGGCCCGGCTGCAGAGCCTGCAGGCGCTGTACGCCGCATGGCCGGACGCGGAGCGCATCGCCCGCAAAGAGGACTGCACCGTGAACGGCAATGTACTGGACTATACCGTCACCTACACCGTGGCAGCGGACATCTGCGGGTGAAAGGATTCCCGTTGTAATTCGTCAAAAAGTATGCTAAACTAAAAATGCCACCCCAAAGGGTGGCGTTAAGGTGCTGTCTGCAAGCGCAGGTGGTCATGCTTCCCTCCGGCAAGCGTCCGGGGGACGTAAAAGCTTATTGTTTGTTCCCCCGTTCGCAAACGCGGAAGGGGGGATGCATCATGGTGTTGAACGATGTTCTGCAGCTGTTCGTCATTGTTGGCGGCACAGTTGGGATTACATTTCAGATCGCATGGGCAATCTTCAAAGAGATCCATAACAATAAGAAATGACCGCCCCAGACTCCCAAACCTGAGCGGTCATTCTTATTGACTCCTTAGCCGAAGGGAAGCTGACCATTGCGGACAGCGCCTTTTCTGTTTGTAGTATAGTTGTTTTTTAGCGGTTTGTCAAGTCCCCTGCTCTGCAGCGGCACGTTCCGCCGCCTGCGCGTCGTACTCGGCAAGCAGGTCGTTGAGGTCGTACTGGTACTTGCTGTGGCAGAAGTGGCACACCACCTCGCAGGCGGGGTCCTCGTCGCGCATCCTCACCAGCTCCTTGCGGCCAAGGCTGAACAGCATCTCCTTGGTGCGCTCGGCGCTGCAGTCGCACTGGTAGTGCACATCGCGCTCGTCCAGCACGTTGGGGGCAAAGCCCGCCAGCGCCAGCTGCATCATGTCCTCGGGGGTCTTGCCCTCGTGCAGCAGGGTGGTGACGGACGGCATGGCCGCGATGTTCTTTTCCAGCTGATCGATCTCCGCATCGGTGGCACCGGGCAGCAGCTGCACCATAAAGCCGCCTGCGCACAGGATGGACAGGTCTTTGTCCACCAGCACGCCCAGCGCCATGACGGTGGGCACCTGCTCGCTGTAGGCGTAGTAGGCGGTCAGGTCCTCAGCGATCTCACCGGAGACCAGCGGCACCTGCCCCACCGTCGGCTCCTTCTGCAGGCGGTTATCCCGGATGACGGTGAGCACACCGTCTTTGCCCACAGCGCCGCCCACATCCAGGTGGCCGTTCGGCTTTGCGGGCAGCTCCACCAAGGGGTGATCGATGCAGCCCTTCACGTTGCCGGTTCCGTCGGTGCAGGCAATGACCACGCCCGCCGGGCCGCCGCCGGACACACGCAGGGTGATCTGGTCACGGTCGTCCTTGAGCATGGAGCCCATCAGGGCCGCGCCGGTGAGCAGACGGCCCAGTGCCGCGCTGCAGGTGGCGCTGGTGGTGTGCAGCTTTTCGGCCTTGCGGACGATCTGGGTGGAGTCCACGCCGCAGAACACGACGCCGCCGTTCTCCGACAGGCCGCGGATCAGATTTGCCATAGGTTATTCCTCCAATTGTGTATACTGCTTGACTGCGCAGAAGAAATAGCGCTGGCTGTCCTCGGTCAGCGGCCCGAAGGTCTCGCCGTCGCAGACACTTTCCAGCGCAAAGCCGTGCTTTTCCAGCGCGGTGCGGATGGTGTCAAGGTCATAGGTGTACTCGCAGAACTGCTCGTGGAAGTGCTCGCCGGTCTCGTGGTAGTCGATGTCCACGGTGATCTCCACGCGGCGGTTGGCGGCATCGTAGTGGTTGCGCCACACACAGGCGGCATCCTCTTCCTCAAAGGTGAACGCGTTGTCGCCCAGCACGTTCCGGTGCTTGTAGGGCGTGTTCATATCGAACAGGAACACCCCGCCCTTCTCCATGAAAAAGCCCGCGTTGGCAATGGCGGTGTCGAGATCCGGGATGTGGTTGAAGGTGTCAAAGGTGGACACCGCGCCCCGGATGGTGCCGTACAGATCCAGCTTGAGCAGGTCCTGCCGGAGCAGCAGCAGCCTGCCGGAAAGGCCCAGCTGTTCGGCCTTATCGCGCACAACGCAGAGCATCTCCTCGGACTGGTCAATGCCGATCATATCATAGCCCGCCTGCGTGAGCATCAACGTCAGCTCACCGGTGCCGCAGCCAAGGTCGGCAAGGATGCCGTCGTGGATGCCGTGTTCCTTGAGCTTTGCATGGATGTGGGCATACAGGGCATCGTAATCGGCCTCGCCGTTGAATTCATCGTAGAAATAGGCAAATTCGTTGTAGGCCATGGTTTACTCCGCTTCCTGTTCCCCGGCCACAGCGGCATTGAGCACCGCCTGCAGCTCCGGGATGCCGTAGCCGTTCTCGCCGCTGGTCAGCACCACCTTCTGGCAGCCATAGGGGCGGCAGAGGTTCTCAAAGTCTTCCAGCGTCTTGGCCAGCTGGCTCTTTTTGAGCTTGTCGGCCTTGGTCAGGGCCACCACGTAGGGGATCTGGTGATAGTGCAGGTAGCGCAGCATCTGCTCATCGTCGGCGCTGGGGGCGTGGCGGCAGTCCAGCAGCTGCACCAGCAGGGTGTGGTGGCGGGGTGCTTCAAAGTAGCTGTTGATGAGGTCGTCCCAGCGCTCACGGTCGGCGTTGCTCACCTTGGCGTAGCCGTAGCCGGGCAGGTCCACAAAGTAGCAGTCGTCCACCGAATAGAAATTGATGGTGGCCGTTTTGCCCGGCGTGCTGGACACGCGGGCAAGGTTTTTGCGGCTGCACAGCTTATTGATGAGGCTGGATTTGCCCACGTTGGACCGCCCCGAAAAGCTCAGCTCCGGGCGGTCGCTCTCGGGCAGCTGGCTGGATATGCCGTAGCTGGCAATGAAATCAGCTTTGTTGTAATTCATGGAGCTTTCCTTTCTTTGATAAGGGGAATCGTCACCGGACACTCCGTCCCGCCTGCGCTCGTCAGACCACCAGCGAAGGCAAGCCCTCGCACTTCCCGTCGGGCTTTTCTGTCGATTTTAGTCGCAGCCTGCACTTTAGACATGGCTTCGCGCATCTTGCCGGAGTATCCGGTGCCGATCCCAGCAGGACGGCAGATAGTTTCTCCAGCGAATGTCCTGGGGGTGGGGCCCCGGCGCGCAAGCGTTGGGGCGGGACTGGAGTCCCGGGCTGTTCGCGGAGAAAGCTATCTGCCGCCCTGCCCTATTCTCAGCACACCGCGCCGGGCTGGGGCTTTTCTGCGGTGGGCGGCACGATGGCGGCGTCTGCCGCCTTTTTCTTTGCATGGGTGCGGCTGGGAGCCTTGGCCTTCTTTGCGTTCTGGGGCTTGAGCAGGGCCGCGTTCAGCACCTGTGTCAGGCTCTGCATGGGCAGGAAGGTGAGATTCTTCTTCACTTCGTCGTCCACCTCATACAGGTCGGGTTCGTTGTCCTTGGGGATGAGCACCGTTTTCATGCCCTCGCGGTAGGCCGCCATGCTCTTTTCCCGCAGGCCGCCGATGGGCAGCACGTTGCCGTGCAGGGTGATCTCGCCGGTCATGGCCACATCACCGCGCACCGGGATGCCGGACAGGCAGGACACCAGCGCCGTGGTCAGGGTGACACCGGCAGAAGGGCCGTCCTTGGGCACTGCGCCCTCCGGGGCGTGGATGTGCAGGTCGCACTTTTTGAGCTTTTCCGGGTCGATGCCGTACTCGGCGGCGTGCACGCGCACCCACGTAACGGCCAGCTGAGCGCTCTCCTTCATCACGTCGCCCAGCGAACCGGTGACGGTGATCTTGCCGCTGCCGTTGTCCATCACCTGCACCTCGATGGGCAACGTCTCGCCGCCCACGCTGGTCCATGCCAGACCGTTGGCGATGCCCACCGCGTTGGTGCGGTTGAGGAAATCGGGCTTGACAAAGCGGGGGCCAAGCAGCTGTTCCAGCATGGTGCCGGTAACGGAGACGCTTTCCACCTCGCCTGCGGCGATCTTGCGGGCGCACTTGCGCAGCACGCTGGTGATGGTGCGTTCCAGATTGCGCACACCGGCCTCGCGGGTGTAGCCGTCAATGATACCGTACAGCGCGCTCTGGCTCAGCGTGACCTTGCCGGTCAGGCCGCAGGCCTTGAGCTGCTTGGGCAGCAGGTGCTTGCGGGCAATGTTGTATTTTTCCACGCGGGTGTAGCTGGGCAGCTCGATCACGTCCATGCGGTCACGCAGGGGGCCGGGGATGCTGCCCAGATCGTTGGCGGTGGTGATAAAGAGCACATGGCTCAGATCGAACGGGATATCGATGAAATGATCGTTGAAGGTGCTGTTCTGCTCCGGGTCCAGCGCTTCCAGCAGGGCTGCGGCCGGGTCGCCCCGGAAGTCGCCTGCCAGCTTGTCGATCTCGTCCAGCAGCATAAGGGGGTTCGCGCTCTTGGCAGAGATCATGGCAGTGATGATCTTGCCGGGCATCGCGCCGATGTAGGTGCGGCGGTGGCCGCGGATCTCGGCTTCATCCCGCACGCCGCCAAGGCTGATGCGCACATACTTGCGGCCCATACTTTCGGCGATGGAGCGTGCAATACTGGTCTTGCCCACGCCCGGAGGGCCTACAAGGCAGATGATCTGTGCCTTCACGTCCGGTGCCAGCTTGCGCACGGCCAGCGTTTCCAGAATGCGGTCCTTCACCTTTTTCAGGCCGTAGTGGTCGCGGTCCAAAATCTGCTGTGCGCGGCTGATATCAAGGTCGTCCACCGTAAAGGTGTTCCACGGCAGGTCAAGGCAGGTGTCCAGATAGGTGCGGATGACCGTTGCCTCCTGGTTGGAGCCCTGCATCTTGGCAAGGCGGTCCACTTCCTTGAGCAGCTTCTTCTCGCTGTCCTCGGCAAGGTGCAGCCCGGTGATCCTGCGGCGGTACTCGTCGGCCTCGGCGTGGGTGTCATCGCCCTCGCCCAGCTCGTCGCTGATGATGTGCAGCTGTTCGTGCAGGTAGTAATCGCGCTGGTTCTTGTCCATGGACTCGTTGACCTTTTCCGCGATCTCCTTTTCAATTTTCATCACCTGACACTCACGGCGCAGCATCTCGATGAGCTTTTTCAGCCGTCCGTTCAGGGTGCCCTCGTCCATCACGGCCTGCTTGTCCTCGTAGCGGAACAGCAGGTTTGCAGGCATGTACTCGCTGAGGAAGGCGGGGTCGTCGCTGGAAACGATGGCAAACACCACGTCCTTGCCAAGGCGCGGGTTCATGCCAAGGTACTCGTCAAACCCGGCCTTGAGGGCGCGCAGCAGCGCTTCGGTCTCCACGGCATCGTCGGCCTTGCCTGCGCGCACCGGGGCCGGGCGCACCTCCGAAAGCAGAAAATCGCCGCTGGCATCCAGTGCACTGAGCTTTGCGCGGTACTTGCCCTCCACCAGGACCTTTACAAGGTCCCCGGAGACGCGCAGCACCTGCTTGACCTCGGCCACCACGCCGTAGCTGAACAGGTCTGCCTGCTGCGGCTCGGTGGTGTCCATGGACTTCTGTGCCACCAGAAACACGTTGGAATTATTTGCCATTGCCCACTCCACGGCGGCAATGCTCTTTTCGCGGCCCACCTCAAAGTGGACGAGATTGTTGGGGAACACCACCAGCCCGCGCAGGGCGATGGTGGGCAGATGCAGCTTTTTGCGCTCCACCTTGATGGTAACTTTTTCACTCATAGTGCAAACACCTCCCGGCTGCCGCGCACTTTCCCACGGCGGCAGCGCTGTATGCAAGAGATTTTATCTTTAAAATAGCAGGTTGTTTCCTTATTATACTGATTTCCGGCCAAAATGCAACTGTAATGCATAGGTCGTTGGTTTTTTCGTCAGCGTCCTTGCCCTCTCAGTCTCACTCCGTTCGCCAGCTCCCCCAAAGGGGGAGCCTTTGGCAAAACCGGAAAGTTTACCGTACTGCCAAGGCCTCTCACTTTGATAGACTTCCCCCGGCCGGGGGAAGATGTCGCGTAAGCGACAGAAAGGGGAACGAGGTGGCACGGCGTAAGCCGTGACGGAGAGGGCGAGGCCGTTAAAAACAGAGAAATTTTTTAATCTTCCTTCCGTTTTTCCTGTGTACTGAAGCCCATTTTGCCAAGAGCCGGCAGCAGGGCCTTGAGGGTGATGGAGGTCAGTGCGCCCATCACAAGGCCCAGCACCAGCATGACCGGCGCATAGTAGAACGACAGCGACGACGAGATGATCACGCCCGCGCCCAGCAGCTGGCCGATGTTGTGGGCCAGTGCGCCGCATACGGACAGGATGAACCAGGTGGGCCGCACCGGCAGCAGATAGTACAGCACCCACATCACCAGCAGGGACAAAAGGCCGCCGCACAGCGAGAGAAAGCCCGCCGTGAAGCCGGACACCAGAAACACGAACAGTGCCTTGAGCACGTCCAGCACCAGCGCCTGCTTTGGCCCCATGAAAAACAGCGCGTACATCACCACGATGTTGGCAAGGCCCAGCTTCATGCCCGGCAAAAGGCCCGGGATGGTGAGCGTGCCCTCAATAAACGAAAGTGCCATGGCCAGCGCAAACAGCAGGCCGGAAAGGGCGATGCGGCGCGTTTTTTCGTAACTGCGTCTGTTTTGGGGCATGCTGCACCCTCCTTTACTCTTCGGTCTGCTGGCTCTGCTCGTAGCTTTCCTGCTCTTCCATGGCAGCTTCCCACGCGGCAAACAGCTCTTCCTGATGGAAGCGCAGGTCGCTCAGCTCGTCGCTCTTCTGGCGCAGCAGGTCGGGGTCGTTGTACACCTCCGGGGAGTTGATCTCGTTGTCCAGCTCCACTTCGCGTGCACCGCAGGCTTCCATCTCGTCCTCGCAGGCCTTGATCTTGGCGCGCAGCTCTGCGCGGCGGCGGCGTTGTTCCCTGCCGTAGCCGGTCTTGGCCGGTTCGGCGGCCTTCTGCACGGCAGGGGCCGGGGCGCTGCGGCCCATCAGGGCATCGTAGCTGGGGTAGAGGGTGGCCTTGCCGTCCTCAAGGTAGAGGATGGGGCAGGCCAGACTGTTCATCAGGTGGCGGTCATGGGTGACCAGCAGCAGCGTGCCGGTGTAGGCCATGAGGGCCTCGGTAAGGTTTTCGCGGGTGTAGATGTCCAGATGGTTGGTGGGCTCGTCCAGAAACAGCAGGTTGGGCCGTTCCAGCACGATCTCCGCAAAGCGCAGGCGGGCCAGCTCGCCGCCGGAAAGCGCCTCGCAGGGCTTGAACACCGTCTCGCCCCGGAAGCCCAGCTTTGCCAGATGGCTGCGCACTTCCAGCTCGGTCATGCGGGGGTACTTGTTCCAGATCACATCGATGACCCGGCCCTGCCCCAGACGGTTCTGCTGCTGGGCAAAGATGCTGGGCCGTGCGCCGGTGCCCAGCCGCACCATGCCGCCGGAGGGGCGGCGCTTGCCGTCCAGCACCTGCATCAGGGTGGACTTGCCCGCGCCGTTGGGGCCTGCGATCACCAGCCGCTGGCCGCGGCACACCGTGTAGGTAAAGGGTTCCAGCAGGGTGCGCTCCCCTATTTTGATGGTCAGGTTCTTGAGCAGCACCAGCTCGTTCCACGGTTCTACGTCATATTCAAACCGGAACTTGAGCTGGTTGGTCTCGTCCTTGGGCGCTTCGGTGATCTCCAGCTTTTCCAGCTGCTTGCGGCGGCTCTGGGCCATTTTGGTGGTGGAGGCGCGCACAAGGTTGCGGTCCACGTAGTCCTGCAGCTTTTCGGCCAGTGCCACATCTGCATCGTGCTGCTTCTGGCGCAGGGCATCGGAGGCTTCCTTCTGGGGCAGGTAGGCCGAGAAGTTGCCCTTGTAGGTGGTCATGGTCTGGAAGGAGACCTCCCAGATCTTCGTACACACGTTATCGAGGAAGTAGCGGTCGTGGCTGACCACCAGCACCGCACCGGAATAGCTTTTGAGGTAGTTTTCCAGCCATTCCATGGTGGCAAAGTCCAGGTGGTTGGTGGGCTCGTCCAGAATGAGCACGTCCGGCTTTTCCAGCAGCAGCTTTGCCAGCCGCAGCCTCGTCAGCTCGCCGCCGGAGAGCACCGCAATGTTCTTCTGCCATGTATCCTGCGCAAAGCCCATGCCGGACAGCACCTTTTTGATGTTCACATCCATGTTGTAGCCGTCGGCGGCATCCACGATGTTCTGCAGCTGGTCGTGCCGGGCCAGCAGCTCCGTGTCGTCCGGCTGCGCGGCCATTTTGCGTTCCAGCACCTGCATCTGGGCCATGGCATCCAGCACAGGGGCAAAGGTGGAGCGCATCTCGCCGTAGAGATCCAGCGTGGCATCCAGCTTTGCGTTCTGTTCCAGATAGCCCAGCGTCACGCCGTGGGTCACGCTGAACTCACCTTCGTAGTCCTGGTACTCGCCGGTCAAAATCTTGAGCAGGGTGGTCTTGCCCGCGCCGTTCTGGCCCACGATGCCGATGCGGTCCTCCCGCTCGACACTGGCGGTCACATCGTGCAGCACGATCTTTTCGCCAAAGCTCTTGCCTAGTTTTTCCAAATGTATCAGCATAGTTTTATGATCCCGTTCTCCATCCGCTTATTGGCTCAGCACTGGTGGCGGCGGTTCTTCAGGCCCACATTGGCCAGCTCTTCCTGCTCCATCACCAGCGGGTACAGCTCTTTCAGGTCTGCGATCTCATAGGTGGGCACCACCTTGCCGGGGTTCTCGGCGTGGCTGGGGTTATACCAGCAGGTGTCAAGGCCCGCATTCACGCCGCCCTGAATGTCGCTGCTCAGGCCGTCGCCCACCATCAGCACATGCTCGCGGTTCTCCACGCCAAGGGCGCGCAGGGCCGCATCAAAAATTCTGCGGTTCGGCTTTTCGCTGTCCATCTTCTCGGAGACGAACACGTCCTCCATAAAGTTCAGCACACCGCTCTCGGCCAGACGGCGGATCTGCACCTTCTGGAAGCCGTTGGTCACAACGGCCAGCGTTGCCACCTCGGAAAGCTCCCGCAGCACATCCAGCACTTCCGGCCCCATCAGGTCCGGGTGGGTGGAGAGCTGTTCCAGATAGAAGCGGTTCATCTCGGCTCCGTCACCGGCGGCATCAATGGCCTTGAGGAAGCGGGTGAACCGCTCTGCCATGAGCTTTTCCCGCTTGATCTGGCCTTTTTCCAGCTGCCGCCACAGCTCCGAGTTGATGGTGCGGTAGGTCTGCACCGTTTCTGCGTCCGGCTCAATGCCGTAGTTCACCAGCGTTTCGGCCAGTGCCTTGCTTTCGGCTGCGTCAAAGTTCAGCAGGGTGTTGTCTGCATCGAACAGCACGCAATAATATTTTGCCATAAACCTTCCCTCTTTTCCTTCTGCCATGGCCTCAGCTGCCATGCGCTCAACAACAGGCAGAAGCCAGCCCTGCCGTAAACAGAGCTGGCTTCACATCATTCTGTTACAATTTCGTACGATGGTACGTCCGTCTGCTCCGGGTCGTTGTCCGGGCAGGTGGTTTTGACATCACAGGGGGTGGCAGCACACTTTGCCATTTCCTCTTCCAGCGCGCCGTTGTCCACGTTCTCCCAGTCGGTGCCGTAATCGTCCACGCTGCCGTCGGTCACGTTCTCTTCCCCGGGCAGCGCCGGGATGCGGGGTTCCTCGTAGTACATGCAAACGCCTCCCTTCCTGCCAGCCTATGCGGCACGGCAGGCCGGGGTGACAGCCTCAGGACGCGGAGTCCGTGGATGCGGACTGCTCGTTGGCGGCTTCCTTGCTGGCATTGGATTCCGAAGCCGCATGGGAGCTGCCAGAGCTTGCAGAGCTGCTCTCGCTGCTGGAGCTGCTGTGGGAAGCCGAGCTGCTCTCACCAGAGTCCGCGTGGGACGAGCTGGTGCTGGTGCTGTGGGAAGAGCTGGCTGTTCCGTTGGAAGCAGAAGCCGAGCCTGCCGGGGAAGCCGTGCTCTCACTGCTGGAAGAGCTGTGAGACGAGCTGTCGGAAGAGCTGTGAGACGAGCTGCCGGAGGTGGATGTAGCCCCGGAGGATGCCCCGGAGGTGGTGCCGGACGATGCACCGGAAGAACTGGTGCTGCCGGAAGAGCTGCTGCCCGACGTGCTGCCAGAGCTGCCGGAGCTGTGAGACGAGCTGCCGGAGCTTACGCCGCTGACCGTCACATTCAGGACGTTGCTGGTAACGGTGCAGCCGTTGTAGCTTGCCACTGCGTACACCTTAAAGGTCGCATTGAGCATGGAGGGGTCGATCTCCACCTTGACGGTGGTCTTGCCCGCCGCCTGCGGCACTTCCGCACCGTTGGCGTACCAGCGGATGCTGTCGGCAGTGAGGTGCTTGCCGCCCAGCTTTGCGGTAAAGGTGTAGGAATCGCCCAGCACGGCCTTGCCGGTGCTGCTGATATGCACGGAAGCCGCTGCAAACACGGCGGTCACGTCCACGTTCTGCTTGAAGTTCGTATCGGTGCGGGTCTTCTGGGTCACGCCGTCGCTCCACTTGACGAACACATAGCCGTCCTGCGGCACAGCCGTCACGCTGATGGACTGGGCGGCGCTGGTCACTTCATAGGAGAGGGATGTCTTGCCGCTGTCGCTGCCGCTGGAAAGGGTGCCGCCGGTCTTGTCCACCCGGTAGCTGGCCTGATACAGCACACCCTGCTCTTCGGAAGAGCCTGCAGCCTCCGAGCTGCTGGGTGCTGTCACCGCAGAGCTGGGGTTCGGGGTATACTCGGCGCGGGTGGGGATGTTGGCGGTGTCCGGGCGGCGGTCGTCGGTCTGGTAAGCGTGGGTGCGCAGATAGCTCAGCATGGCCTTCAGGCCCACGGGCTTCAGGTGGATATCGCCGGTCTGGTAGTAATCCTCGCGGCCATAGCCGTTGGCATCCTTCAGCGCTTCGGCGCTGTTGAGGAACTTCAGGCCCATCTGCTCACACATGGACAGCAGGGCCATGTTGAAGTCGTCGATCTTGGTCTGGTCCATGTGGGGGTAGTTTGCGTGGTTTGCAGGCACCGGCGGCACCGTGTTCACGATGATGTCGGTGTAGGGGTAGCTTTCCTGAATGGCCTGCACCAGCGCGGTGTAGTTCTTGATGAACTCGTCCACGCTCATGCCGGTATCGTTGGTGCCCAGCATGATGACCACGCGGCGGGGCTTCATTTTGGCCACGGCCTGCGCGATGGTGTAGGTGCTGCTGTCCTTTTTAAAGGTAACGATGCCATCGTTCAGGGCGGCATGGGTGCCAATGCCCTCCTTGGCGCAGAACTGCTGCAGGCTGATCAGGCCGTTGGCGTACAGGCGCACCGTGTTGGAATCGCCGAGGAACAGCGTTTCCTTCTGGTAGCTCTCGCCCGCGTCGGCGGTCTCCGGCAGCAGGGCGGCAGAGGTCTCGCTGATCTGGTAGTGATCCGAGATATCCTCTTCGCCCGGCACCAGCACCTCGCTGGAGGGCTGTTCCCCCGGGGCTGCAGGGGTCTTGCCGCGCTTGAGCAGCGTCATGGTAATGGCAATGGTCAGAATGGCTGCCAGCGCGCACACACTGCACACCAGCACAGCCTGCTTCTGCATAGGAGTAAGCGATTGCTTTTCCGGTCGTGTATTTCTCATATCTCTCACCATTCACTTAGTTTCCGGCACAGGGCCTTCCGGTCATGCCTGTCCGTTCAGGATCTGGTCTGCAAGGCTGGCGCAGCTTTCGGCCAGCAGCACCGGGTGGAAGGGTTCCAGCTCTTCCCTGCTGCCGTAGCCGTACAGCGCACCGGCGGCATCCAGCCCGCAGTCCGCAGCGCCGCGCATGTCGTCGTTGCGGTCGCCCACCATCAGCACCCGCCTGCCCTGCATCATGGGCTGGGCCAGCACATGGCGCACCACGTCGGTCTTGGTGTCGCGGCTCTCGTCCATGGACGCGCCGCCGATAAAATCAAAATAGCCTGCAAGGCCCTTTTCTTCCAGAATGGGCGTAACGACCTGCGTGGGCTTGGAGGTAGCGGTGCACAGCACAAGGCCCGCGTCCTTCAGGCGCTGCAGCATCTCTGCTGCACCGGAGTAGGCGGCGCACTCGTGGCTGCCCTTGACGGCGTAGCTGTCGCGGTACAGGTCGGTGGCCTTTTCAATGAGGGCCGGGTCGGTAAAGTGCTCACCAAAGCTCTTGCGCAGCGGCGGGCCAAGGTAGCGGCGCAGGTTCACATTTGTGGTGTCCACGCCCATCCTGGCAAAGACTTCTTTTAATGTATTTATGATACCGGGAGCGGAATCGATCAGGGTCCCGTCCACATCAAACAGGATCGCATCGTAGTTCAGCAATTTGTAAATTTCCTCACTTTCATGGTGATACATTGTATAGTATAGCACAGAATCCCGTTATCAGCAATTCCAACAAATGGTTTTTACAAAAATTATGCATTCAAGCAGAGAAAAGGCCCGCCCGGCATCCGGACAGGCCTTTCCGCATCTTCTTACTTCGCTGCGGCATCCGCAGGCGGATAGTACAGGTTGTTGGAGACGAACTCCAGCTTATCCTTGAGCACCAGCTCCAGGTTTGCCACGGCGTGCACCATGTTGGTGGCCGAATCGTTCACTTCCAGCAGCTTGCACAGGTCCAGACCGTCCAGTTTCATGGCGGCGTCCATCTTCCGGCTCTCGGCGCACAGGATGTGGCTCAGGGCATTTTCCTGCAGAGCGATGCTCTCCACAAGGTCAACGACCGCCTGCTCCAGCGTCACCTTGGGCAGGCAGGGGCAGGGGCAGCGGGTGGTATCGATACAGTTCTCAGCAGACATGATAAAACCTTCCTTTCGTTCGTCCGGTCAGGGGCGGTGTACGCCCCATTCTATGTCTGCCGGGTACGCCGGTGTTACTCCTGCTTTTTCGGGTTCTGGGTGCCGCGCACCTTTTCAATGGTCTCGCGGTAGCCGCCGGAGCCGTACTGGATGCAGCGGTTGATGCGGCTGATGGTGGCCGTGCTGATCTCCACTGCCTTCACGATCTGATCGTAGGTTCTGCCGTCCAGCAGCATCTTTGCCGCTTCCAGCCGCTGCGCCATATCCGAGATCTCCTTTACAGTGCACAGGTCTTCAAAGAAGTTGTAGCACTCCTCCCGCGTTTCCAGACTGAGGATGGCATCAAACAGTGCATCGGTGGTCTGGTTTCTTCTGGAATTTTTATCTGACATGAATGTTCTCCTTGCCGCCGCAGCGGACTGTCCGGTTTTGGGAGCGTTCCCTCTTTTAAATGTTCCGGAAATGTTCAGGTTCTTTCTTGCATCACCACTTTAGCACATCAAAGTGTGAAAGTCAAGCCCTTGGCGTGAACTCTTTTCATTCGTTGACGTGTATAGTTTTCTTCGTTTCACGCATGAACAAAAATCACCTAAAAATTATTGCAGAACGCTTTTCTGAATTAGTGTATCCTCCGAACTTGTTCCAAAGATATTGACAATTTGTGAATTCCGCACTAAAATACGGACAATCATTCGGCAAATGCGATGAACAGGACATGATTCTTTGCAGCACCCTCTCCCAGAGAGCCGCCCATCTGATGCAAGGGCAGCAGTCAGGAGCAAAGCGTTCTCCCCTGCGAGCAGCCTGTGTGAACAAAGGCGCTGACCCCGCCTTCCAGTAATGCATGGCCGTTTTGCCCACGTTACGGGGCTGCGTATGTATGTACGCTGGGAGTGGCTGCCCTGTGCAGCAAACGAAGTGGTATCGCGGAGTATTCCATACACGATGTGCAGTGTATGTGAAGGCCTTCGTCTTCGATGGTTCGTCCCAAATGGAACGAACCCGGGAAGACGGGGCCTTTTTTACACCCTGCCGCCCCCATGCCGCTGACATTTGCCGGATGCCAAGAAAGGAAAGAGGTAAAAACAATGAATACGCTGGTCATCGTATTGATCGCAGCCGTGTGTCTGTTTGGCGCTTATATGCTTTACGGCCGCTGGCTGGCAAACAAGTGGGGCATCGACCCCTCTGCCAAGACCCCGGCAGTTGTCCATGAGGATGGCCGGGACTACGTTCCCACCGACGGCTGGACCGTGTTTGCACACCAGTTCAGCTCCATTGCCGGTGCAGGCCCTGTTACCGGTGCGATCCAGGCCGCTGCTTTCGGCTGGCTGCCGGTGCTGCTGTGGGTGCTGCTGGGCGGCATCTTCTTCGGTGCTGTCACCGACTTCGGCGCTCTGTATGCTTCCGTCAAGAACGACGGCAAGAGCATGGGCATGCTGATCGAAAAGTACATCGGCAAGACCGGCCGCAAGCTGTTCCTGCTGTTCTGCTGGCTGTTCTGCGGCATCGTCATTGCCGCCTTTGCCGACATGGTGGCCGGCACCTTCAATGCCTACGGTGCTGACGGTGCTCTGGTGGAGGCTGCCCAGACCAACGGTGCTGCCGGCATGGTCTCCATCATGTTCATGGTGTTCGCCGTGGTCTTTGGCCTGCTGCAGAAGAACCTGCACTTCACCGGCTGGAAAGAGAATGTGATCAGCATCGTATTCATCGTGCTGTCCTTTGTGGTGGGTGCAAACTTCCCCATCATTCTGGGCAAGGCTGCATGGAGCTACATCACCTTTGTGTACATCTTCTTTGCCGCTGTCCTGCCCATGTGGCTGCTGAAGCAGCCCCGTGACCACATGACCACCTTTATGTTCGTGGCCATGATCGTGGGTGCTGTTCTGGGCCTGATCGTCAACCATCCCGTCATGAACCTGCCGGTGTTCACCGGCTTTACCAACGCCAAGCTGGGCACCATGTTCCCCATCCTGTTCGTTACCGTTGCCTGCGGCGCTGTTTCCGGTTTCCACAGTCTGGTGTCTTCCGGCACCTCCTCCAAGACCGTTACCAATGAGAAGGATATGCTGAAGGTCGGCTATGGTGCCATGGTGCTGGAAAGCCTGCTGGCTGTCATCGCCCTGTGTGTTGCCGGTGCTTCTGCTGCTGCAGACGGCACCCCCGCAGACGGCACTCCGTTCCAGGTCTTCAGCCGCGGCGTTGCCAGCTTCTTCGTGGGCTTCGGCCTGGACCAGCACTTTGCCTCTGTGTTTATGACCATGTGCGTTTCCGCACTGGCCCTGACCAGTCTGGATGCTGTGGCCCGTATCGGCCGCATGAGCTTCCAGGAGCTGTTCAGCGTGGACGACATGGAGCATGCTGAGGGCTGGCGCAAGCTGCTGTGCAACGTGTACTTCTCCACCTTCCTGACTCTGGCTTTCGGCTTCCTGCTGACCAAGATCGGCTACGCCAACATCTGGCCCCTGTTCGGTTCTGCAAACCAGCTGCTGAGCGCTCTGGTTCTGGCCACCCTGTGCGTGTTCCTGAAGGTCACCGGCCGCAGCAACAAGATGATCTTCCCTCCGCTGGTCATTATGCTGTGCGTCACCTTCACCGCTCTGGTGCAGCGCCTGATCGCCATGGTCAAGGCCATCAGCAATGCCGCTGCTGTCACCATCCCCGCTGGCGAGACCACTTGGGGTGCTGTGTTCATTGCAAACGGCCTGCAGCTGATCCTGGCCGTGCTGCTGATCGTTCTGGGCCTGAACATCGTGTTCCACTCCTTCAAGGCCTATAAGAATGCTGAGCACAACAGCGAAGCAAAGGTCTGAGTTTCAGATCCTGCTGAACTGAATCTGTAAATGCAAACTGCCGCTGACGGCGTAAAAACCGTCAGCGGCAGTTTTTGTTGCTGTAAGCTTCTATGATTTGAAATGGCCTCCGCGTGCGCTCTGGCCATAAGCAGAGGAAAATTTATTTGATATTGTGGTTTGGAAACGACTGCGGTCGTTTCCAAACCATTTTTTCACAGAAAGAGTCCCAAAGATAAAATGCATAGTCACCACAAAAAATGCAGTGTACGGTCACGACCTTTCCCGTGAAAAAGCAAACCAGCAAAGCCCGCAGGCTTTGCTGGTTTGCAAATATAAAAATAATACTTCCGCTAAAAATAGCCAAAGCGCACGCGGCGGCTATTCTAAATCAAAAATCAAACGTCCGTTTCTTCCCACGTTTGAAGGACCGCCATCTGCACTGGGGTGTGGAACCAGTGCTCCCCGCCCTCCATGATCGTCAGATGCGCCCCGCTTTCCTGACGGAAGCGCTCGATCATGGTGCGGCTGGTCAGGGCATCCCTGTCACCATACAGCACCTGCGTGCGGCCATGCCAGTGCAGCGGATGTTCCCGCACCCAGCACAGATACGGCCATGAGAGGGTCTCCCCAAGATCCGTGGGGATCTCCCCTGCCCGCTGCAGCTGTTCCTCGGTCACATGGGCATATTGCATCATATTCGTGATGAGAGCTTCCATATCCACCACCGGAGAGACCAGCAGGGTCTGTTCCGGCGCGTCTCCCTGCAGCGCCTGCATGGCAAGCCACGCGCCGATGCTCACGCCATACAGCCGGATATGCGCCCACACCGGCTTCATGCGGGCGTATACGGCTTCTATCTCCGGCACAGCCACCCACGGCAGAAGCCGCTCAGGGCTGTTTTTCCGTGTGCCATGCTCGGGCAGGTCGATAGCCAGCACCTGCCAGCCCGCTTCACAGGCTGTAGCGGCAAAACGTTCTGCTTCTTCCTTGCAGCCGTTCTTGCCGTGGAAATAGAGGTAAACATTCCGGCTCCGGCTGCCGTACAGAATGGCAGGGATGCCCGCAAGAGTCATGGTTTGTTTTTTCATAAGGGATTCTCCTTATCCGATCATGCTCTCCATTCGGAGAGACGTTTTGTTTACACTGCGCATTGCTTTTCGTCCTCCCTTCTTTCTATTTTCTCTATGATAGCACATCCGCCCGCCAAACACAAACAAAAAGGAGCCGCAGCGCCCTGTTACGGGTACTGCAGCTCCCAATTCAACTTTGGAAGTTAAATTACTTCACCATGCTTGCAACTTCAGCAGCGAAGTCGTCAGCACGCTTCTCCAGGCCTTCGCCCTTCTGGAAGCGGGTGAACTTGACGATCTTGATGTCGCCGCCCAGATCCTTAGCGACCTTAGCGGTGTACTGAGCAACGGTCAGGTCGCTGTCCTTGACGAACTCCTGATCGACCAGGCAGTTCTCCTTGAAGAACTTCTTGATCTTGCCCTCGATCATCTTCTGCTTCACAGCCTCGGGCTTGTTCGCGGTCTTGGGATCGCCAGCCATCTGAGCCAGCATGATCTCCTTCTCCTTGGCCACGACCTCAGCGGGGACAGAAGCCTCATCGACATAGCCGGGGTTAGCAGCTGCGACCTGCATGGCGATGTCCTTGCCGTAGGTAACGAACTCGTCCTTAGCCTCGATGCCGTTGGTGGTCTCGAAGTTGACCAGAATGCCGTGGGTGCCGCCGCCGTGGACGTATGCAGAGCAAACGCCCTCGTAACGGACGAAACGGCGAACCTTGATGTTCTCCTTGATGACCAGGATCAGGTTCTTCAGAGCCTCGTCCACGGTCTCGCCGTTCTCGGTCTTGCAAGCCATCAGAGCCTCAACATCAGCAGGGTTCTGCTTCATGATGACCTGAGTAGCCTCCTTGACGAAAGCAACGAACTTGTCGTTCTTGGCGACGAAGTCGGTCTCAGCGTTGACCTCGATGACAACACCCACCTTGCACTGGGGGCAGTAGTCAGCGTAGACCATGCCCTCGGCAGCGGTACGGCTTGCCTTCTTGGCAGCGGTAGCCAGACCACGCTCACGCAGGATCTCGATTGCCTTCTCGAAGTTGCCGTCAGCCTCGGTCAGAGCCTTCTTGCACTCCATCATGCCGCAGTCGGTCTGCTTGCGCAGTTCCATAACGTCCTTTGCAGAAATAGCCATTTTCGTATTCTCCCTTACACGTTATTTTGTTGTTTGTGGGATGGGAAATCAGGCGTTTGCTGCATCCTCAGCGGGAGCGGCCTCCTGGTTGCCCTGCTTGCCTTCCAGCACAGCGTCAGCCATAGCGCCAGCGATCAGCTTGACAGCGCGGATTGCGTCGTCGTTGCCGGGGATCACGTAATCGATCTCGTCGGGGTTGCAGTTGGTATCAACGATAGCCACGATGGGGATGTTCAGCTTGCGGGCCTCAGCAACAGCGATGCGCTCCTTGTGAGGATCGACGATGAACATAGCCTTCGGCAGGGTCTTCATGTTCTTGACACCGCCCAGGTACTTGTCCAGCTTCTCCATCTCCAGCTCCAGCTTGGCAACTTCCTTCTTGGGCAGCAGCTCGAAGGTGCCGTTCTCCTTCATCTTAGCCAGCTGATCCATACGGTCGATGCGCTTGCGGATGGTGCGGAAGTTGGTCAGCATACCGCCCAGCCAGCGAGCATTGACATAGTGCATGCCGCAGCGCAGAGCCTCGTCACGGATGGACTCCTGAGCCTGCTTCTTGGTGCCGACGAACAGGATGTCGCCGCCCTCAGCTGCAACTTCCTTCACGTAGTTGTAAGCCTCGTCCAGCTTCTTCACGGTCTTCTGCAGATCGATGATATAGATGCCGTTGCGCTCGGTGAAGATGTACTTTGCCATCTTGGGGTTCCAGCGGCGGGTCTGGTGACCGAAGTGCACACCTGCTTCGAGAAGCTGCTTCATAGAAACGACTGCCATAGTAAAAATACCTCCAGATATTGTTTTGCCTCCGCACACCGTGATCCCGGGCCGTATCGGACGGTTCGGGACTGCCCTCCACCCATTTGGGCACAAAAGGGCATAGTGATGCGTGTGTAATGCCTTGTTATAATATCACAAACAAACGCCGGTTGCAAGAGTTTTTCTCTGTTTTTTACAAAGAAATCGTCTGTTTTTCGCTCATTTGCCTGTGTCCACGCCGCTCAGGCCCGCAAGGCCCATGCGCTGCAGGGCGTATCCCCTGCCGAACATCAGGTCGTACTGCAAAAGCCAGTGCTCTGCGCTCCACCGCTGCTGGAACTCGGTAGGCTCCTGCGTGGTGGTGCCGTCCAGATTCATGGTGGTTCCGCGGGTATTGGTGCGGCTGGCCACACGCAGCTGACGGTTCAGGAACTGGAAGTAGAGCGGCTCTTCCAGACCGTAAATGTCCATCATCACCGGCGAGATATCGTAAGCGGCAATGGTGCCAAGGTCCACCTGCTGCTGGCTGTAGTTGGACCACATCAGCAGCGTGGTCTGGTGCAGGCGGGGGTCTGCGCTGGAATCGCTGGCATAGCCGGTAGTGGTGTAGACATCGTAATTGGAATCGATGGGGTTATAGTGGTCGCCCCAGAACACCAGAATGACCGGCTCGTCCACCTGCGAGAAGTATTCGGTCAGTTTGCCCATCATGGCATCTGCATCCCGGATGCCGGTAGCAAAATCTTCCAGCGCGCCCACGGTGCTGGGCTTGAGACCCGCCGGGTGGGACAGCACCTTCACCCGCTCGTCGTCCGGGTAGTTGTCCTTGTTATAATTGGTATGGTTCTGCATGGTGACAGCGTGCAGGAAGATGGGCTTGTCCGAGCTGGACTTCATGCTCTCGTACTGCTGGATGATCTGGTCGGCCATGGAATCATCGGTGACAAGGCCGCTGGTCCAGTAGTGCTTGCGCACCTTGGTCACGCCATGCATATCCTCAAGGCTGATAAAATCGTCAAAGCCGAGGTTGGGGTAAGCCTTGTCGCGGCTCCAGTATTTTGCCCAGAAGCAGTGCACGGCTGCGGTCTGGTAGCCCTTGAGCTTGAGGTAATTGGGCATGGCGAACATGGGCTTGGTCACATGCTGCTGGTAGGGCTTGCTGCCGCTGGGCAGGAAGGATACCGAATAGCCGGTAAGGGCTTCAAACTCCACATCGCAGGTGCCGCCGCCAAAGCTTGGGCTGTAGGCCCGGCCATAGGCGCTGGTCTGCTGCAAGGCGTGCAGGTTCTTGGAGACATCGGTATCAAAGGTGATGCCGTACTGTTCCAGCTCCGAGACATCCCAGTAGGACTCGTCCATCACATAGATGATGGTGGGCTGCTTCACCTGCTCGTCCTTGGGGGTCACGGCACTGTAGCTGGTGGAATACAGCGGGCTGGTGGCAAACTTCTGACTCTCGTCCACATTGTCCAGCAGGGCATCCACCGCTTCCTGCGAGTATTCCTCGGGCTTCGAGATCTCCAGATTGGTGAGGTTGGTCATAAAGCCGGTGATCACGCCGTAGTAGCGGTAGTAGCGGTCCTGCATCCATGCATCCGGCGTAATGCCCAGCACCTGCGTGACAGCGGGCTGCAGGTACACGCCGAACACCAGCAGGCAGAGGGCCGCTATAGTGGCGGCACTGCCCGCCAGCCGGGGCAGCCAGCGCTGTTTGTGACGGCCGCGGTACAGGAAAAAGCTGCCCGCCATCAGCACCAGCACCACGATGATGGTCACCACCATGCTGGGCTGGATCTTGAGGCCCGCAGCGGATGCCACACCGGCAGCCTCCGACACCTGTGTCAGATCCCATGGCAGGAACGGCTCGCCGCGCAGCTGCAGGGTGTAAAAGTTCACCGCGCAGGGCGCACATCCCAGCACCGCCATGCCCAGCGTGGACAGTGGCGGACAGCGGAACACCCAGTCCAGCAGCAGCCACACCAGAAACAGCAGCAGCCACGCCAGCAGATAAGCCCCGATGTGCGGGAAGATAAAACTTGCAAAAACGTCTGCGCTCAGGCTCCCGCGGGCGATCCCCTCGCCCAGCAGCAGCACGATCAGCGATGCCGCCAGCGGGAATACCATCCGCAGCGCCAAAAGCGGTTTGGGAGTTTTCATAATTCCTGTTCCTTTCCTCATCCTTGAAACCTCAGATCATACGCAAAAGCACATTTCTTTACGCTTTTTGCACAAAGCTTCTGCGATTATTATAGTCACTTCCACAAAAAAGTCCACCCTGTTTTTGCAAAAAATTTACAAACCCAGCTTCACGCGCAGCTTTTGCCACCATTTGAGCTGTTCCGGCTGCGGCGGCGTTTGCGGCAGGGCCGTGTGCACCAGCACCGCATCCGTGCCAATGGTCTCGATCTCCTGCCATGGAATGGTCAGGCTATCGTCCCGGCCAAGCAATCCGAACAGCCTTGGCCGCCCCAGCAGGATCAGGCTCTGCAGCCGGGCGGTGGCAGGGTCAAAGGTCAGGTCGTCGGCCCGGCCAAGGCAGACCCCCTGCTCCAGCTGCACCACCTCTTTTTCACACAGTTCCCGGATGGTCAATGCCCTTCTCCCCTTTCTGCCACAGCTTATGCAGCCGCCGGGCACATCATGCAAAAAGCAGTGGAAACCGCATGGCAGATTGTGGTATACTGTGGGCAGAGCATTCCATGAGAAACAGAGGAAATTTTAAATGTATAAAAGCATCGTGTTTGATCTGGGCGGTGTTATGGTGGATTTTGCCCCCCGCGCCTATCTGGTAGACCGCATTTGCAATGCAGAGATCGAGGAGCAGGTGTACGACCTGACCTTTGGCAGCGAGGAGTGGAAGCAGCTGGATGCCGGGCTTGTCTCCCGCTTTGACGGCAATCAGGCCATGCTGCGCAACGCCAAGGCCGCCGGGCGCGAGTTTGAGGTGCAGGGCGTGCTGGACGACTGGCTGCACATCCTGCGCCCGCGCCGCCGGATGCAGGAGCTGGTGCGCCGCCTGAAGAACCATGGCTACAGCGTGTACTATCTCAGCAACATCCCGGAGGACGTGCTGGCCCTGCTCAAGGAGCGCGGCGTGCTGGACCGCTTTGACGGCGGCGTAGCCTCCTGCGAGGTGCACATCAACAAGCCCGACCCCCGCATCTATCAGGCCCTGCTGGACAAATACGGTCTGAAGGCCAGCGAGTGCGTGTTCATCGACGACAATCTGGCCAATGTGCAGGCCGCATTCACGCTGGGCTTCGTGGGCATCCGGATGAAGGAGAGCGTGGGCACCCTGATCCGCAGCCTTGCCACCTGCAATGTGGCCCTGCGCTGACCTCCGTGACCCAAAACAGCTCCTGCCGGAAATGCTCTGGCAGGAGCTGTTTTGCTGCTTTAGGAATTACTTTTTCTCGTAGCTCTGGCAGTAGTGCGGGGTCTCCACCTGCTGCGTATCGCAGGTGCACTGCTCGGTCACTTTGATCTGAGGCAGGTCACACTTGCAGCCGCTCACATTGTGGCAGCACTCGCAGACATCACAGGTAACGCCGATGTTTTCCATATTTATCACCTCTCTGTCCACAGTATGGCCTGCAGGCAGGGTGTTTATTCTGGAAAACTCAGCCAGTCTTTTTCGCTTCGCGCTTAGACCGGAGTGTGACTGCCGCATGCCGGATGGAAAGCACCGGGTGCACCGGCAGCATCCGCGGGCCTGCCCAGCGCATCACCGCGCGGATCTTCTCCCGCATTTCCGGCTTGTAGCAGTGCACTTTACAGGCCGAGCAGAAGGTCTTGGTCTCCATGAACGGGCATTTGTCAATGCGGGTCAGGGCGTAATCGTGCAGCTGCCGGCACTCCGGGCACAGGCTGCCTTTGGGTGTTTTGTGCTGCCTGCGGCAGTAAAGAGCGATCATCTCGCTCACCAGCATCTTTTCATCTGCGCGCTTCTGATCCAAGTTCTTCGGGGTATCCTGCATGGGACGGGGCCTCCTGCTGCCTTATTTTTTTCTACGGTCCGACCGCATTGCAGCGCGGCGCACCGCACGGCGCAAAAATGCAAAGCCTACCGTAACACCAATTGCTGCAGCCACTGCCATATACACCGCCTTCTGAAACCAAAGCGGCAGGAGCGCAGACCTTTCCGTCTGCTGTCCCCTGCCGCAGTTTTGATGCATTCTGTACAGAGGCTGCTGCTTTTGCGTGAAAGTTAGCATTTACTAACTTTCAACTCTGCAAAAACACCGTTTTTCGGTGTTCTCATAGTTTATCGCAGCTGTCTCTGTTTGTCAAGAGAAGCTTCTCCTGTTTACCATGCAGCCAGATCTGCACCCAGCTTGCGGCATGCAGCCTGAACATCATCGTCCGGGGCCTCGTTGCAGATCAGGCCCTCACCGTTCAGCACCTGTGCGCCGTCGCCCTGAGCACGCTCCACCCAGTCACGCATCCACTGGCCGTCGCCCCAGCCGTAGGAGCCGAACAGGGCGATCTTCTTGCCGTTCAGAGAACCCTCCAGATCAGAGAACATCGGCTCGAACTCGCTCTCCTCCAGCTGCTCAGCACCCATTGCGGGGCAGCCAAAAGCCACTGCATCAAACTCAGCCAGCTTTGCGGCGTTCATCTCGCTGCAGGGCACGATGGTGCCGTTTGCACCCTCTGCCACGCAGTTTGCCATGGTCTCAGTGTTGCCGGTTGCGCTCCAGAATACGACTGCTACTTTGCTCATAAAGATCGTCCTCTCTCAAATCAATATTAGTTAGATATATCTAACTTTATGTTCCATGAAAATGCGTCCAACCACGCAGACGCATCCCCATTTGGTTAGTACCTTCTAACCACCGATAGAATACCACAGCTTCCCGGCTGTGTCAAGCCTTTTATGCAAAAAGAACTGCCGCGGCCGAAAGTACGCCGTAGATCACCGGCTGGTGCAGCAGATACAGCAAAAGCGAGTGCCGGCCCATCCAGCCCAGCGCCGGGCAGACCGAACGGCGCAAGGGCTCCATGCGCTGCCGCCCTACAATGCCGTAGAGAAAGTACCCTGCCCAGAACAGAAACAGCCACGGCAGCAGGGCAAAATAATCGGTGGAATAAAAATCGAAGGGCAGAAAGCCGAAAAACGCTGTAAAGTAATTCGCGTACCATGCATCCGGCAACGCAAGGCGCAGCCCGCCGAAGCCGAGCCAACGCTCGTCCAGATGATAAGTCAGTGCAAACAGCACCGCCGAAACCGCCAGCCCTGCGGCGGGCGGGATCTTTTTCAGCAGCGGTTCCAGCACACCGGTGAGCAGCATGGCGCTGCCCAGAAAGGTCAGCACACCAAAAATAACTCTGTCCTCCGGCATAAAAAGCAGCGTGACTGCCGTGACAAGCGCCCCTGCCCCGAACACCTGTGCGCCCCGGCGCAAGGTATGATGTCCCAGTTGCACACAGAAGCCGGACAGCAGAATGAACACCCAGCAGATGGTCTGCTGCCACAGACGCCCCGGCATTCCCGCGTACCAGTCCATCCAGATGCCGAACAGGAACATCATGTCCCAGCAGGCATGGTACAGCATCATGCTGACCAGATCCAGCCCGCGCAGCTCGTCCAGCAGGGCGTAGCGGCCCGCCGGGGCCTTTTGCTGCACTCGTCGTTCGTTTTCCATTATCCATATTCCCCTTTGCTGTGTTTCGCAATACGATATGACAAATTATAAACCGCACTGCGGCACCTGTCAACCAGACATCTCAGGGGGTTGAAGGCAGCAAAAAACCGCTGCACAGCGGCAAAGCCATGCAGCGGTCAAATGGATAACCGGGGAAACCTTATCAGACTTCGGTGTTGAAGTAGCGCTTCAGCAGGCCCTCAAAGCCGCGGCCGTGACGGGCCTCGTCCTTTGCCATCTCGTGAACGGTGTCGTGGATGGCATCCAGATTCAGGGCCTTTGCCTTCTTGGCCAGATCCATCTTGCCTGCACATGCGCCGCACTCGGCCTCGGCACGCATCATCAGGTTCTTCTTGGTGCTGTCGGTGACAACTTCGCCCAGCAGCTCTGCAAAGCGGGATGCGTGGTCTGCTTCCTCGTAGGCATAACGCTTGTAAGCCTCAGCGATCTCGGGGTAGCCCTCGCGCTCAGCCACACGAGCCATTGCCAGATACATGCCGACCTCGCTGCACTCACCCTCAAAGTTTGCGCGCAGGCCGTCCACGATCTCCTGCGGCACGCCCTCGGCCTTGCCGATGCCCACAACATGCTCAGTGACGTAGGTGTTGCCGGTCTTCTCCACAAAAGCGGAAGCAGGAGCCTTGCAGACGGGGCACTGTGCCGGGATCTCGCCTTCAGCAATATAACCACAAACGGTGCAAACGTACTTCTTCATAAGAATAGACCTCCATCATTCTTTTTATATCAGTTAGAAAACAGGCTGGGCGGTGTTGGTACTCACCGGCCCTTGTCATGGCTCTATTATAGCGAATTATTCCTAGTTAGTCAAGGATAATTTTAAGAATAATTCCTATTTATTTTGCCTTACAGATAAATTCCGGCAGGGTCACTAAAAACCATCCTCAAAAACTGTGTGCTTTGCCCTGTGCACCTTAAAAACAGCAAAGCCGCCCTGCACACACAGGACGGCTTCTGCCTTGTTCTTCCTTCTTCTATGGGAGATCAGACCTGCAGGTTGCTGCTGGTAGCGGCTTCGGAGCCGTCGGCAGCATCAAACTCGTAGTCGTTGCCGGGCAGGATAGCGTTCAGCAGGATGCCTGCGATCGCGGCCACAGCCAGACCGGACAGGTTGATGGTGACACCTGCAACGGCAAAGCTGACACCGCCCACAGAGTTGAAGCCCAGAGCGCACACCAGAATGACAGCGGCCACGATCAGGTTGCGGCTGTTGGTAAAGTCCACGCGGTTCTCCACCACATTGCGCACACCGATGGCGGAGATCATGCCATACAGCACAAAGCTGATGCCGCCGATGATGCCGGTGGGGATGGTGTTGATGACAGCCTCAAACTTGGGGCTGAAGCTCAGGATGATGGCCAGCACGGCAGCAATGCGGATGACCAGCGGATCGTAGATCTTGCTCAGAGCCAGCACACCGGTGTTCTCGCCGTAGGTGGTGTTGGCCGGGCCGCCCAGCAGGCCGGCCATGGTGGTTGCCAGGCCGTCACCCAGCAGGGTGCGGTTCAGGCCGGGGTCGTTGATATAGTTGTGGCCCACGGTTGCGCTGATGGCGGCGATATCGCCCACATGCTCCATCATGGTTGCCAGTGCAATGGGAATGATGGTGAACAGTGCGCTGATGAACTCCGGGCTGCCGTCGATGGCAAACAGGCCCATGGCCTCCTTGTGCAGAGGGATGCCCACCCATGCAGCCTCAGAAATGCGCTGGAAGTCCACTGCACCGGTCACCAGTGCCACTGCATAGGACACCAGCACGCCGATGAGGATGGGCAGGATCTTGACCATGCCCTTGCCCCAGATGTTGCACACGATCACGACACCCAGTGCCACAAAGGCCAGCAGCCAGTTGGACTGGCAGTTGTTGATCGCAGAGGGGGCCAGGATCAGGCCGATAGAAATGATAATGGGGCCAGTGACCACCGGCGGGAAGAACCGCATGATGCGGCGGATGCCGAAGGTGGAGATCAGCACGCTGGCCACCAGATACACCAGACCGGAAAATGCGACGGCGGCGCAGGCGTAGGGCAGCATCTTGGTGTTGGCAACGGTCAGGTTGCCGTCTGCATCTGCCAGCATGGGGGCCACGATGGAGAAGCCGCCCAGATACGCAAAGGAGGAGCCGAGGAATGCAGGCACCTTCTTTTTGGTAATGAGGTGGAACAGCAGGGTGCCCAGACCTGCGCACAGCAGGGTGGTGGAAACGCTCAGGCCGGTGAGCAGCGGCACCAGCACCGTTGCGCCGAACATGGCAAACATGTGCTGCACGCCCAGAATGAACATGCGGCCTGCGCCCAGCTGGCGCGCGTCGTAAATGCCTTTGGAGTAATCGATCTTTTCGCTCATGAAGTTTTTCTGCCTCCTACAGAACTCGCAGCCCCAAAAAAAGAGGCACCGCCGTCAGCAAAACGGCAATGCCCCTGAAATTTGGGAACAATGATCCCGCCCGGAAATGAGAAGTGCAATGCAGCGCAGTCGATGATTCTTGTGCAGCATGGTGCGCTCCCCCTTTCATTCAGGCTCTTTCCAAGCCGCCGCCAAAAGCCCCGCAAAAGGCCGCAGCGGGCAGTCCTTCAAGAGATTATAGCAGACTTTTTGCCGCCGTGCAACTATTTTGCTTAATTCTCCTGTATTTCCAGCCCGGAAGTTTGCGCCGCTTCTCTTGCAATCCGGCCCAAAGCGCACTATAATATAGCCTACCATTGTAATCTGTATTATAAGAGAATTATCAGGAGAGTTTATGATCTATCTGGATTATTCCGCCAATACCCCGGTAGACGAAGCGGTTTTACAGCGCTTTTGCGAGGTGGAGCGCAATTGCCCGGGCAATGCCAATTCCCGCCACGCAGCAGGCACTGCCGCAAAGGCCGCCATCGATGCCGCCACCCAGAGCATTGCCCGCAGTCTGAATGTGCAGCCCGCCGAGATCATCTATACATCCGGTGCCAGCGAGGCCAACAACTTTGCCATCAAGAGCATCGCCCGGCTGGAGCGCCACCATGGCAGACACATCATTTCCACCCCGCTGGAGCACTCCTCGGTGAGCGGCAGCCTGACCGCCCTGCAGGAGCAGGGCTATGAGATCGACCTTGTGGACATCCGGCAGGACGGCACGGTGGACCTTGCCCACCTGAAAGAACTGCTGCGCCCGGACACCATTCTGGTGGCCGTCACTGCCGTGGACAGTGAGCTGGGCGTGGTGCAGCCGGTGGCCGAGATCGCGGAAATGTTGAAGGCCTGCCCCCACTGCCACTTCCATGTGGATGCCACACAGGCCGTGGGCAAGCTGCCGGTCAGCTTTGCGGGCATCGACACCATGAGCCTGACCGCCCACAAGTTCTACGGGCTGAACGGCATCGGTGTGCTGGTCAAGCGGCGCGGCCTTGCGCTGGAGCCGCTCATCCATGGCGGCGAGAGCACCACCCTCTACCGCAGCGGCACTCCCACCGTGGCGCTGGCCTGTTCGCTGGCGCTGGCACTGGAAAAGGCAGTGAGCGAGCTGCCCGCCCGGGTGGAGCACATCCGCGCCCTGAACGCCCGCCTGCGCACCGGGCTTGCCCAATACCCCAAGGTGCGCATCAACAGCCCGGACACCGCCGTGCCGCAGATTTTAAACCTGAGCGTACAGAACGTGAAGGGCACCGTGTTCCAGCGGGAGCTGGATGCCAGGGGCGTATGCGTCTCGGTCAAATCGGCCTGCTCTTCGGACGGCCTGCCCTCCCGCGCCGTGTTTGCCGTAAGCCATGACCGGCGCAACGCGCTGTCCTCGTGGCGCATCAGCCTGAGCCACCTGACCACGGAACAGGAGATCACTGATTTTATGCAGGCGTTCGATGCCTGTTACAACGCCCTGACGCAATAAAAAGGAGTATTATGAAGCAAGATCCCCCCGCCGACCAGCAGCGAGGGGATCTTTTTTACTGTTTTTGAATGCCGAACAGTCTGCGCAGAATGCCGCGCAGCGCCTTGGGGCTTCGGATCACAACTACCTGCATATGCTCCCCGCCTTTCCGTTTTCTGGCCCATCCTATGCAGGCAGGGGCCGGAACGTTCCGGCAAGGGCAGCAGCGCTCAGTCTGTGATGGTCTCCACCACCACCAGCGCACCGCTGCGGGTGGAGATGGTGATGCAGTCCGACCCGGCAGCGTACTCGTTGCTGACGCCCAGCGGGTAGCTGGCGGTCAGCTCCGCATCGGTCAGCTCATAGTAGGAGCCGCGCTCGTACACGCCCTGCGCCCTGCCCTCCATCGGGAAGGCCGAGAAGAAGAAGTACTTCTCCTTCGGGTAGCGGCGGGTCTCGCCGGGCATCACGTAGGTGATGCGGCTGCGCTCATCCAGCAGGGTGGTGCGCACACCGCGCTGTTCCAGCCCAAGGCCGGTGCACAGGTTTGCAAGGGTGTGCTCCACCCGTCTGCCGCCAAGGCCGCCCAGCAGCAGCACCTCGTCAAAGCCCTTTTCCGAGACCAGCTTTGCGGCATACTCGGTGTCGGTATCGTCCTTCACATGGGGCAGCACGATGATATCGTCGTCCTGCTGTTCCGGGCAGGGGGCGGTGTCAAAGTCACCCACGATGATGTTGGGTCTACGCCCCAGAGGTGCGCAGTTGCGGTAGCCTGCATCACAGGCAATGATAAAGTCGTCCGGCCGCAGGGCCTCTGCCAGCTCCGGAGAAACCGGGCAGGCCGAAATGATCACACAGCGTGACATGAATCTCTTCCTTATCCTTTATACTTTCGGGCGCTGCCAATCCTTCACGTCCTTGACTTCCTCGTACATGGCACAGTAGCTGTCGTACCGGGTCTGGGAGAGCCTGCCCTCGGCCAGTGCGGCGCGCACGGCACAGCCTTTTTCGCTGCGGTGGGAGCAGCCGGTGAACTGGCACTGGCCCAGATAAGGCCCGAACTCCGGGAACGCATGCTCCAGATTTTCCTTGGGGATGAACCCGGCGCGGTTCGCTTCCAGACTGGCAAAGCCCGGCGTATCCGCAATGCGCCCGCCAAAGGCTTCAAAGATCGTCACCTCACGGGTGGTGTGGCGGCCGCGGCCCAGCTTCTGGCTGATGGCACTGGTCTCGCGCTCTGCTTCCGGCAGCAGATGGTTCAAAAGGGTGGATTTTCCCACGCCGGAGTTGCCGCAGAACGCACACAGCCTGCCGCTGATCCACTGCTTCACCTCGTCCAGCCCGCCGCCGGTCTCGTAATCGATGCGGATGAACGGCAGGGTCGATTTTTCATAGGCCTTACGCAGGAATTCCGCCTCGGCCAAGTCGCCCTTGGTGCACACGATCACCGGCTGCACGCCCTTGTCCACCGCAATGGCGGCAAGCTTATCCAGCACCAGCGTGCTGGGCGTGGGCTGGGTGGTGCTGGCCACAAGGAACAGCACATCCAGATTTGCCATCGGAGGCCGCACGAACACATTTTTGCGCGGTGCGATCTCGGCAATGACGGCTGCACCGTTCTCGGTCTCCAGCGTCACCTCATCGCCCGCCACCGGCGTGATCTTCTGTTTGCGGAAAATGCCGCGGGGCTTGCATTCCACAATGCCCTCCGGCGTTTTCACATAGTAAAAGCCGCCGATGCCCTTTGTGATATATCCCTTCATGCACGCCTCCGTCAGCTCAGCAGCGAGGACCACCAGTCGGTCAGCGGTTTCTGCGAAGGGTCGCCGCTGCCCGCTGTGCCCTGTTCGGTGCCGGTCTCGGTGCTGGAAGAAGAGGAGCTGCTGCCAAACAGGCCGCTCCACCAGTCGCCGCCGGTGGTGCTGTCGCTGGGTGCTTCCGGTTCCGGTGCAGGCTCCGGCCCTGCGCTTACCACAATGTTCACGCGGCCGTTCAGCTTTGTGGTAGAGCCTGCCGCCGGGTTCTGGCTGATGACAGTACCCACCGGCTGGTCGCTGTACTGCTCGGTCTGGCTGCCAAGGCCCAGATGGTTCTGCACCAGCAGGGTGCGGGCATCAGCGGTGCTCATGCCGGTCAGCGAGGGCACCTTGGTGGTGGTTGCCACCTGCGGGCGGCTGATATACATCACCACAGTGCTGCCTGCAGCCACCTGACTGCCCGCCGCCGGGTCGGTGCGGATCACCGCGCCGGATGCCACAGAGGTATCCACAGCCTGCGTTACCAGCACCGAGACACCCAGCTCCTTGAGCTGCTGCTCTGCATCGGCCTGCACATAGTTGGTCAGGTCCGGCACGGTAACGTACTGGGTACCAAGGCTCACAGTCAGGGTCACATTCTGGCCCTCGCGCACCGTGCGGCCGGACACCGGCGACTGCTTATAGATATAGCCCGCCGCATAGTTACTGTTGTACTCCTGCTCCCAGGTAACGCTGATCTGGCCGGAGACCACCTGCTCGGTGGCAGCAGCCTCGTCCTGCGTCATACCGATATAATCGCCCAGCGTGATATCGGCCTTGTTGTTCATCAGGTTGGAGGAATCGTTCAGGATCATCCAGCACAGCGCAAGGCACGCCAGTGCAAATGCAATGGTAATGCCGAACAGTGCCGGCAGGAAGATGGTGCGCTTTTTCTGGCG
>OITN01000006.1_pt1 | contig 137346 bp, 146 predicted proteins | sample 1586801 | NCBI WGS metagenome assembly OITN01 (sample SAMN02674964, study PRJEB24791) | human gut metagenome, SKBSTL008 | isolation source: stool | host: Homo sapiens | place: USA | reverse complement strand
GGCTTTTTCTCGCTGTACTGTTCAGTTTTCAAAGAACCATCGCTCTAAGCGACTTAAATAACATACCACACAAAAGTGCTTCTGTCAACAATATTTTATTTATGACCATTGCTTTCCATACAGGCTGTCGCGCCTGACAACGTGTGTAATATTATCCATCTTACTAACCGTCTGTCAATTCCATTTCCTGTATTTTCACATTTTTTAACCGCGTTTTCCTTGTATATACCTACAAATTTTATGTCTGTTTTTTATAAAGTACATATACAGGTTGAAAATATTCTTTACTATGTTTAATTTGATACCTACAAAGCAGGCTTGTATAAGCTTATTATTTGGATATCCGTTATCTACGACTGTGCCTAAAGACTTTATATTATAAAAAGTCCTGCCCAGAAATCTGTGACAGCTCCATTATATTCATAACCATATACCCTTTTCTGCTGTAGATCCGGGTACTATCTACATATGACCGCATTAAATGCATTTTTTACATCTTTTCCGTCTGTGGATTCCAGTCCGTTGTGCTGGGAAATATAAGCGTCTGTCACCGACCGCCACAGGGTATTTCATACTATCCCCCTTTCCCCCGCATATATACCATCCTTGAAAAACCCCTTATTGATTTCTACCTTGTTTTTGGAAAACCTGTAAGCAGTCAGATTCCCTTCCGCATTATTTATTACAATGAGATCACCTTTATAATAAGCTATGCCCTCAGCCAAGAAGACTGATTTATCTTTCACGCTGCACCCAAGAAGTTTTTACGCTGTCATTTCTACATTTCCCGCTTTGACCGCCACTGCGGCAGGTGCTTTCATTTCTTCTTTTTTCTGAACCGTACCGTAGCCTGCAAGACCAAAAGCTACGACAAGCACTATACCGGCTAATAATATCTTACTGGATTTCATAAGGATTCCTTCTTCCTGCTGAGAAATACCTCTCCCTAAGACAAGATGCGGGTATTGGAATTTATAATAAAAATAAGATCTATCTCTACTTTTATCATACAGAATACAGAAAAAATGACAAAAAAAATAACCTGTAACAAGTTTACAGGCTTTTAATTTCGTAAATAACTATTTATATCCTAAAATAAATTTTTATTATTGTTTGTCAAAATAAGTATTCATTTTCTTAACCGAGATTTATTTCAATAGTTTTGCGGCAGGAAATACATGGGATCCACTGCTTCTCCATGAATACGGACCTCATAGTGGCAGTGAGGACCAGTGCTGTTTCCCGTGCTCCCCATAAGGGCAATCATGCTGCCCTGGTCCACATGCTGTCCTTCATAAACCAAAACAGCGGAATTATGCCCATACCGCGTAACAATACCATCGGCATGTTTTACTTCCACAAGGTATCCGTAGCCGCCGACCCAGCCTGCCTGCGTGACAGTCCCCGCAGCAGTCGCAGAAATAGGTGTGCCGTAATCGCCAGCAATATCTACTCCTTCATGGAAGGTAGATCCGATACCACCAGGACTGGTTCTGTATCCGTAGTAGCTGGAAATAGGACCCGCAACTGGCCATATGTTCGGCGTTTCCGCCGTGGGATTCACAACAGAGCTGACAGCACCGTAGGCCTGGTTCATAAATTCGGAACGGAGTGCGACGACAAGACGTATCTGCTTATCTAAACGTTCATCAAGGCGGCGCATTTCTTTCAAAAGTTCTCCCGGCGTTTCCGAAACAGCAATTTTCTCATCATCTTCTTTCTTATTGCCCGCCGTTTTTGCTATATCAGGAACAGTGGAAGCACCTCCGATACCGCCGGTTCCCATTCCCGTATTTTCAGGTACTGTTCCGCCGTTCGTACGGACAAGTTCCTGCAGTTGCCCACTGATTTTCTCAACGGTTTTAGCCTTATTTTCAAGCGCCTGCATTTTTTCATCTGCCATTTTAAGCTGGCTTCGATAAAGTTCATTTTCCGCGTGAAGCGCATTCGTGCTGTATCCCGCCCATCCCGCCAAACTGATGGAAAGAATGAGGAGCACCGCTACGGCACCACCGAAAATTTTCAGTTTCTTAAATTCTTCCGATGAAAATATAACTTTCACTTCACCGGTTTCTTCATTTTTTTCTTTGATCATCCACTCACCCGTCAATCTATTTCAAGGGAATATTCCTGTTTCTTTGCATCATTTCTTTTCAATCCGGTCAATACGCTTAGCAGACGGATTTTCACCGTTTCTCTCTTCACCGGCACGGACTGCATCTTCTACCCTTTTAGCCACATCAGGCATGAGCGTATTCAGTGCAATACTGATACTTTCCGCTTCTTCTGAAGAAAGCGCTTCCCTGCATTCGCCGCCGGTCACAGCTTTTGCATAAATGCGGGACGCATCATGACCAGCCAGAGAAGAAAGGACGACGCCATTATTTTTGCCGTCCAGAAGGGTAAGAGAAAAGGAAAGTTTATCTCCTGTTTCATCAAAAGCATCATATCGCACCAAACCGATTTTCTGGAAAGATTTCAGCTGCATCGTAGCCAGAAGCTCCTGCTGATGAAGCATGCCCTGGGAAGATTCCACCATATCCCGGAGTTCCCGTACTTCTGTGGATAACTTCATTTCGATAGATCCGCCGTCTTCGCCCATCATAAAATATTTATATTTCCTGTACAAACGGTTTACCTTGGCCCGGAGCCAGAAAAACTGGAGAATAAGAAATACCAGTAAAACCGCAAGAATCGTGCCGATTACGGAGAGTATGAGCTGATAATTGATATTGAATTCTAAGATATCCATGGATTCATTTATTCTCCCTGTTTGAGAAGTTTTGTAATACGTTCAAATTCTTTGTCACTTTTAAAAGAAATGGAAATGGTGCCTCTATGACTGTTTTTCCCTTTTCCCACTTTAATTTTTACACGGGATCCTACGGCATTCACCAAATCTTCTTCCAGCGCGCGGAGATACGCATCCGCTTTATCCGCAGGCTTCCGCTTTTGTCCGTCTTTTTCACGGCGGAGGATTTCCTCGATACGCCGTGCGGAAAGATCTTCTTCCACAATTCGGCGCGCAAGCGCGATCTGCTCGGCAGGTGTTTCCAATCCTAAAAGGGGACGAGCCTGTCCCGCCGTCAATTTCCGCTCCAAAAGAAGGCTTTTTACCTCTTCAGAAAGATCCAGAAGCCGCATCATATTCGTCACATAGGAACGACTCTTACCGATAAGGTTTGCCATCTTTTCCTGTGTGAAATGATATTCATTGATCATCCGCTGATAGGCAAGTCCTTCTTCAAGAGGATTCAGATCTTCACGCTGCAGATTTTCAATGAGGGCGATTTCCGCCGTTTCCTGATCGCTGTAATCTCGGACAAGAGCAGGTATTTCCACAAGCCCCGCCAGCTGAGCCGCTCTTAAACGGCGCTCGCCGGCAATAAGTTCATATCCGCTGTCTTTTTTTCTTACAATAACCGGCTGGACGACGCCGTGTTCTTTGATGGATTCCGCCAGAGCATTTAAAGATTCCGGCTCAAATTCACGCCGCGGCTGCCATTCATTGGGGACAACAAGGGAAATGGAAATACTTTCGGTATTCTTTTCTTCCATCACTTCTTTTCCGAGCAGCTCTCCCAATCCTTTTCCCAGCCTTTTGGTCTTAGACACGTTTAATCACCTCACGGCACAACTTTTTATATGCTTCCGCCCCCTTGGATTTCGGCGCGTATGTAAGTATGGGTTCACCAAAACTCGGCGCTTCCGATAATTTCACTGATCGGGGAATTACTGTACGGAAAACTTTATTTCCAAAATATTTTTTCACTTCATCAGCTACCTGAAGGGATAAATTCGTCCTGCCGTCAAACATCGTCAGCAATATGCCCAGTATAGATAAACCCGGATTCAGCTTACGTGTCACAACCTGTACGGTTCTCACCAGCTGGGAAAGTCCTTCAAGCGCATAAAATTCCGCCTGAATGGGGATAAGTATTTCCTGCGATGCTACAAGAGCGTTCAGTGTCATAAGACCTAAAGAAGGAGGACAGTCAATCAAAATGAAATCATATTTATCGCGTACCTGATCCAGTTTTCTTTTCATAAGAAATTCCCGTTTTTCCACGGAAACCATTTCAATTTCAGCCCCCGCCAAATCAATGGAAGCGGGGAGAATGGATAATTTCTTTATGTCTGTCTTGACGACGGCTTCTTCGATGGAGACATCATCTAAAAGCACATCATACAGCGTTTCCTCGAACTCCACATCTTTGCTGAGTCCGCTGGTGGCGTTTCCTTGGGAGTCCGCGTCCACAAGCATCGTCTTATATCCTTTGTCCGCCAAGAATGCAGCCAGATTTACCGCTGTTGTGGTTTTTCCCACGCCGCCCTTCTGGTTAATGATACTGATGATCTTCCCCATAGCTTACATCCTTTCATAGATAGTCCATATTATTATACCATAAGGAGACGATTTATTTTATCCCCTTATGTTTCACGTGAAACATATAAAGTGTTTTTTCAATCTTATTCTGTATTCTGTTATAATCTATCTATACTTTTGAAATAGGATTACAAAAATATTCACGAAAGGGCCGATTCTTATGTCTCTGACCTTTTTACATATACTGATCATCTCCGCCACGGTCTTTGCCGTCATCGGAAGTGGATTTTATGTTTCCCGTTCCGTAAGATCCTCTGCAGGGTACAGTGTGGCAGGACGAAGCGCCGGGGCCTCTCTTGTTGCCGGAAGTATCGCGGGAACGGTCGTGGGGGGAGGCGCTACGGTAGGTACGGCACAGTTGGCTTACTCTTTTGGCCTTTCCGCGTGGTGGTTTACCCTGGGAAGCGGCATCGCTTTCATCCTTATGGGTATTTTCTACGCCAAACGGCTTCACAATACAGCACTGGAAACAATTCCTCAATATCTGGAACTTTATTACGGAAAGAAGGCCGAGACGCTTTCTTCCATTATTTCTTCCATCGGTATCCTTCTGTCCACTGTTGCCAGTTCACTGCCGGGCATAGAGATTATTTCCGCCCTTTTCGGGCTGACGCCTTTTCTGTCCGCCCTTCTCCTTATGGCTCTCGTTATCGCCTATACTTTTTTCGGAGGCATGAAAAGCGCCGCCGTCAGCGGTATCCTGAAAATGGTAATTATCTGGATTTCTCTATTTATATCCGGCGCCATTGCTTTTCTGCTGTTACAGGAAAACAATACCCTCTCTTCGTTTCCCGCTTCTCATTTTGATCTGATGGGGCAGGGTACGGATTCCGCCATGGCCCATTTATTTTCTGTCATCGTTGGCGTACTCTGCACACAAACTTATATCCAATGCATCTTTTCAGCAGACACCCCTTTGAAAGCGGCTTCCGGCTGCTTCATTGCAGCACTTATCGTCATTCCCATCGGGCTGCCGTCAGTAGCTGTCGGTATGTACATGCACGCCGCAGAGCCCGAAACCTTACCGATCTTAGTCCTGCCCACCTTTCTGGTCAATCATGTGCCGGTCCTCATCGCCGGCCTTGCCATGAGCGGCATCATTCTTTCCCTACTGGGAAGTATCGGGGGACTGTCACTGGGTATCAGCACTATGATTTCCCATGATATTCTTTCACCTCTGCTGAAAATTACTGATGATAAAAAGCTTCTCCGCCTGACAAAGCTGACCGTCCTTGCCGTCATGATTCTGGCATCCCTTATCGCCATCATGAACAGGGGGACAGAAATACTTTTCTGGAATTATCTTTCCATGGGACTCCGGGGAGGAGGCATCTTTCTGCCTCTCACGCTTGCTGTTTTCTGGCCGGGCCATCTCAATGCAGACTGGGCAGTGTTCTCCATGGCGGGAAGTACCATTGCCGCTATCACCGCCGCGTTGACAAAATTTCCTTTTGATCCGCTCTTCATAGGACTTGCCGTAAGCTTCCTTCTCATCCTTCCCGGACTCTGTTTGAAAAAAACTTTCTGAACTCATTTTTCACGTGAAACATTTATAAGGAGACAAAATGATTAAAGCTGCTGTTTTTGATATGGACGGTACCATTTTAAATACTATCGGCGACCTTACTGATTCTTTGAACTATGCTCTTGTGGAAACGGGACATAAAGGGGGACATCCGGAAGAAATGGTAAAACTCTGCTTCGGCTGGGCCATGCGTCTCGACATGATTAAAGCCATCGCCATGGCAAAAGGATTTTCAGCAGAAAATCTGGAACTGGCAGGGAATACGATTCCGGTGGAAGACATTCCCGCCACTGAAGAAGAAATAAACGAACTCATGGACGTCTTTACTTCTTACTATGGAAGCCATAACCAAATAAAAACAAAACCTTACAGCGGTATACCTGAAGTTATTCACACCCTCCGGAAAAAGGGTATCCGCTGTGCCGTAGCCTCTAATAAAGACGATGACCACGTGCAGATCCTTTCAGAAAAACTTTTCCCCGGTCTTTTTGACATTTCCATCGGAAGAAACCCGGAAATGGCCATTAAGCCGGATCCGGAAATGATTTTGTCAATAGCCCGCCGTTTAGGAATAAAAGCAAAAGAAATCGTTTATATCGGTGATTCGGAAGTGGATATCATGACGGGAAAGAAAGGGGGATTCCCAAGTATTTCCGTCGCATGGGGATTCCGTACCAAAAAATTTCTTAAAAACCACGGCGCGGAACGGATTGCTGATAAGCCAAAAGATATCGTAGAGATACTAAAAAGTTTCAAATAATGGACAGCAGGTAATCAGCAAATAGAGAAATCGACAACGCGAAGGAGGACATATACAGAGAAATTATGGCCTGTATTTCCTGCTGTACTGAACAAAATTGGCGGCATGGGTATAAAATAAAAAGAGAATAAATCCGATTTACTTATTTCACAGACAGCTTTACGATGAAGAGGCTATAAAATGGAAGAGAAAACATTATTTGATCAGGATACGGAGCTTTCAGCACCTTTAGCAAGCCGTGTCCGGCCTAAGGATTTTAATGATTTTATAGGCCAGACGCATCTCGTGGGACCGGGAAAATTTCTGAGAGAAATGATTGATAAAGACCAGATTTCTTCCATGATATTATGGGGCCCGCCCGGTGTAGGAAAAACGACGCTTGCTGAAATTATTGCCCATAAGACAAAATCCGAATTTGTTACTTTCAGTGCTGTCATGAACGGCATCAAGGAAATCCGGAAAATTATGGATGAAGCGGAAGAAAACCGCCGATATGGTATTCGAACCATTGTTTTTATAGATGAAATCCATCGTTTTAATAAAGCACAGCAGGATGCTTTTCTCCCTTATGTAGAAAAAGGAAGTATCATTCTGATTGGAGCCACTACGGAAAACCCGTCTTTTGAAATCAATTCCGCTCTTCTTTCCAGAACTCGTGTATTCGTACTGAAACAACTTACGGAAACGGACATCATACAATTACTGAAAAAGGTACTCCATTCTCCCGCCTCTTTCCATGGACTGGACGTTCATATCAATGAAACCGCACTAAGGCAGATTGCCATTTATTCCAATGGAGACGCAAGAACCGCCCTCAATACATTGGAAATGCTGGTTATCAACAGTGAAATAAAAGATCATAAAATCAGTATTTCCAAAGGTCTGATTGATACCCTCCTGGATAAAAAAACCGCTTACTATGACAAAAACGGAGAAGAGCACTACAATATCATTTCCGCACTTCATAAATCCATGAGGAACAGTGATGTCGATTCTGCTGTATACTGGCTTGGCCGGATGATTGACGGGGGAGAAGATCCGGTATATATAGCCAGGAGGCTGGTTCGTTTCGCCAGTGAAGATATCGGACTGGCTGACAATACGGCACTCAATCTGGCAGTCAATACTTTTCAGGCCTGCCGTTATCTCGGTCTTCCCGAATGTGATGTGCATCTGACACAATGTGTGATCTACCTTTCCGTAACTCCGAAATCAAATGCGGTCTACAAAGCAAGAATCGCATCAGAAAAAGATATCCGGCAGACAATGGATGAACCAGTTCCTCTTCACCTTCGCAATGCCGCCACTAAATTAATGAAAGAAGAAGGCTATGGAAAAGGATACCAGCTGGCCCATTTTTATGAAGAAAGAATGACCACCATGCCTACAAGACCTGAACATATAGCTGACCATATTTACTATGTTCCTACAGAGCAGGGAAACGAAGGCAATGTCAAAAAACGCCTGGAATATATTCGGCAGTGGAAGAAAACCCATGATACACATTTCAAAAAAGAATAGCCGGTAAATAATAAAAATTCGATTTATAAGCATTTTCCGGAATTTACGGAAGAAAGAGGATCATAATGACTATACAATATCTGAAACTGGAAATATTTATTCCCGCTACCCATTTCCGCATCCTGCAAAAAGCACTCCAATCGGCGGATGCCGGGCATATAGGAAACTATGACAGCTGCCTTTCTTACAGTCCCGTCAAGGGAACATGGCGTCCTTTGGAAGGAACGACTCCTTACATCGGCAAAAAAAATGAAATCAGTGAAGAAGAAGAGTATAAAGTGGAAGTCACCATAAAAAAAGAAAATTTGGAAAAAACAATGGCCGCCGTCAAAGAGATCCATCCTTATGAAGAACCGGTCATTAACGTCATTCCGCTCTATGCCACCGGGATCTGATCAGAGTTCTTATAAATGATCCAGCACAGACAAAAACAGCCTTATCCTATAAAAGATAAAGCTGTCTTTTTTCGTGCCGCAGGGAAAGGGGAGGGGATACTGCTGACAGTCCGTCATAGACACTCCGGGGCAAAAAGACTCCGCCCGGAAAAAACAGCCTTGCCCAAAGAAGAGCAAAGCTGTCGTCTTATCCCTTATTTATGTTCAAATATATCTACGCGTCTGTTGTTCGCACGGCCGGCTTCCGTATCATTCGTATCTACCGGTGCTTCTTCCCCTTTGTACATACCCACCAGATGACTCAGATCTACGCCGTGAGCCACTGCATAGTCCGCCACCTTCTTTACACGGCGGATAGCCAGATCATCATTGTACTCTTTAGAGCCGTTGGAGTCTGTCCGTCCTACAAGCTTGAAAGTATGGCCTGTTTCTTTTGCCGCCTTGACAAAAGCATCCAGATTCGCCGTCTGATCAGTGCGGGGAATATCGGAATCATTTCCGAAATGAATACTATTAAAGTAATAATCATTTTCCGGTACCGCCGTCTCTTCTTCTGCCGGAGTGATGGTCACCGTGTCCGCCTCTTTTTTATTTCCTTTATTGTCCAATGCGGAATAATCGATATCATCTTCAGAATAGGCGGCTTTTCTATCGCTGCCTCCGCCGAAGCGGTAGGAAACACCTGCCAGCCACCCCTGATAGGAAACATTTTTATCTCTGCTCCCTTCTGTATTCAGGTAACGGTATCCCGCATTAAGGTCGATGTTTTCATCGAGAGCGAAATTCACACCGGCTTCCCAGATGGATGTATTCTTTGAGCCGAGCGCGCCTTTTGCATATAAATCAAGAACTTCATTGATCGGCTGGCGGGCGATGATACCGATCTGGGCAATGTCATTTTCCCGTTTTTCCGCCCCGAAAACACCGGTAGGAAAATCGGACATAGTGATATGGTTATACCCGGTATATAAAGCCACCTGGGGATGAACACTGTAAAGCAGATTTAATTCATGGCTGCGGCCGTCCGTATCATCGCTGTTAAGACCATAGTACTGGAACTGCGCCGCTGCCTTGTCGTTCAGTCCGTATGTCACGCCGCCGTTGAAATTCCATGCGCCGTTATCTTTATACGTACGGGTCTTCGCTTTTGTATTCCACATCCCTGCATTAATTTCCCACTGCCCTTTTGCAAATTCTGTCTGAGGAGATGCATAGACACTTATGGTAAGCGCCACTGCAGCCGCCAGAACCGCCGCTGTCTTTTTCATATATTTTTCCTCCTTCATTCTAATCAACTTAATTTGTTTCATTATAGCATAAACATTCTTTTCTTATTAAAACGGAGATACCCTCTTTGTTCATATTCAAAAGTACTATTCTGTAGAAAAGGAGTATGCAAAGAAAGCCATGACAATGATAAGGAAAAACCTTCCCGACTTGAATAATCATTAAACAGCTTTCTCCTCGCTTTTTTGAACTGCTATTTATTTCCTCCTTTCATTACATCCTGCATTTCCTCAATCATTCCTATATTCCCGCTTTCAATCAGCTTTTTAAATTCCTCCAGCTGTTCCTTAATTTCTTTCGACATTTCAGGGAACTTCGGCGCGATATCTTTCATTGCTTTCAAAACGATCTGAGACACCACATACCGGGTGAACCATTTATTATCTGCCGGTACGATGTACCACGGCGCTTTTTCTGTTGATGTTTCTTCAATCATTTCACTGTACAGATCCTGGTACCTGTCCCAGAAACGGCGCTCATTGATATCGGCAATAGAAAATTTCCAATTTTTCTTCTTGTTTAAAATACGTTCCGCCAGACGGTCACGCTGTTCATCTTTGGAAACATGAAGGAAGATCTTGATTATATGGAATCCGTTTTCCGCCAGGTACCTTTCCCAGTCACGGATCTGGCGATACCGGGTTTTCCAAATATTTTTATTTACCAGATCCTTGGGAATCTTATCATTTTCAATCAGATCATGGACACGGGTAACCACCACATCTTCATAATGGGAACGATTGAAAATACCGATATTTCCCCGGCGGGGCAGTGCCTTATTGATACGCCACATGTAATCGTGATCCTTTTCTTCCGTTGTCGGCTGCTTAAAAGAAACGACATGGACACCGTTCGGATCAAGATGAGAGAATACATGCTTAATCGTGCCGTCTTTCCCTGCTGCGTCCATCGCCTGCAGTACGATAATAAGCCCGTACGTATTCTGGGCATACAGCTTCGCCTGGTACAGGGACAATTCTTCCAGCGCTGCTGTCATGGAAACTGTCTTCACATACTCCTTGTCCACATCCATATCACAGTTCGTGGAAAACTTTTTCAGACTGATTTTTTCTCCTTCTTTTGCGCGATACCGATCGATATCAATTTTCACTTTCTTTTCTGTTTTTTCAACTTTCTCCGCAGTTATCCGTTCTTCTTCCATTTTTTCCCCCTTAAAAAATACGGTCTCTTCTTATTTTTCTTCTTTTTCCATTTCTTTTCTTATTTCTTCCAACGGCTTGTCTGTTTCCTTTTTTATCATATCCCTGAACCGTTCCAGCTGCTTCTGTTCCTCAGGAGATAATTTCGGAAACTTCGGATCTATCTTTTTCAGCACATCAAGAGTAATGAGCGCCACCACATAACGGGTAAACCATTTATTATCCGCCGGTACAATATACCAGGGAGACCTATCCTTGGATGTATTTTCCAAAAGCTCTTCATAAAGCTCCCGATATTCATCCCAATGTTCTCTTTCATGAATATCACCCATAGAAAATTTCCAGTTCTTTTCCTGGTTAAAAATACGATCGATAAGCCTTTCCTGCTGTTCTTCCTTGGATACGTGAAGAAAAATCTTGACCATGTAAAAGCCGTTCTGGTGAAGATACTTTTCCCAGTTATTAATCTGCTCATACCGCTCCATCCAGATATTCCTGTCAATCAAATCTCTTGGCAGCTGGCCGGTACTGATTAAATTATGAACACGCGTCACAATGACATCTTCATAATGGGAACGATTGAAAATACCGATATTTCCCCTCGGCGGAAGTGCTTTATTGATGCGCCACATATAATCGTGATCCTTTTCTTCCGTTGTCGGCTGCTTAAAAGATGCCACGGAAACGCCGCCGGGATCCAGATTCGCAAAAACATGATTGACCGTACCGTCTTTCCCTGCCGCGTCCATCGCCTGCAATACGATAATAAGCCCGTATGTATTCTGGGCATACAGTTTTTCCTGATATACTTTCAATTGCTCAATCACTTCAGGAAAAAATACGCTCTTTACTTCTTCTTTATCAATATCCACATCCCGCTTCGTAGGAAACTTTTTCAAGTTCACTTTTTCATTTGCCTTTACGCGATACCGATCAATATCAATTTTTCCTTTTTTTATGTTTTCCATGGCGTCCTCCTTTACGAAAGATATCTACATCTCTATTATATTCCTTTTGAAGCGTTTATATGAAATAAAATTGAATTATCTAGTATAATAGAAAAAACAGAAAAGGAGGATTGGATTGATGGAAAGAAAGAATAATGAAAAAAGAACAGGCCGTCTGTCAAACCTATCGGAAGTATTCCAACTTTCAAAAGAAGGAAAAACTCTCTTTTCCAATCCGTCATTTCGTTTCTGGCAGCTGCAAAATAAATGGAAACATATCGCCGGTTCCATGATCGCACGGGAATCTTACATTTCTTTTGAAAGGAAACAGACACTTTATATTACCGTCACCAATTCCGTCTGGATGAACCATCTCTATATGATGAAAGCGGATCTTCTCAAACGGATCAGAGAAGACGACTACGGAAAAAAGTACACAAATATACGCTTCGTTGCGGGCCAAGCTAAAATCGAACGCCCTCCGGAATCCTCTCTTGCCCCTGTAAACGACCAGCGGGAAAAAGAAGAAAAGATATACTCCGTTCCCCTTTCGGACGAAGAACGGAATTCTATCGATAAATGGACCGGCGTTTACATCTCCGATAATAATACCCGCAGCCTTTTTACAAAAATGATGAAAGCCGCCGCGGCAAAAAGGAAAGGAGAAATACGGGCCGGCTGGCATCCCTGTACTATCTGCGGTGACCTTATCCCTCCCGGCATAAATATCTGCACCATCTGCGAAAATAAAAAAGAACAGTCACAGATCGGGAAAATCATGCTTCTTTTAAAAGAAAGCCCCCATCTTTCCTACAATGAAATTTACAAAAAGATTCCCTGTAAATATACAGCCTACGAAGAAGCCAGAGAAACACTCATACAAAGAATACGGGAAAACATTTACAGGAAAATTGACAGTCCTCTTAACAAACGGATCCTCCTTTCCATGATTCTTCATAAACCGCTGAAAGATATTTCATTAAGAGAAGCGGAAACCGCCCTCCGCAACATACCGGAAACAAAATTTGACATTATCAATAAAAAATAATTATTTGAAACAGCTTTTCTTTCATACCATTTTCATTCCATAATCCCTGTTTCAAACAAAACAAAACTGAGTAAAAAAGATAAGCTCCCATAAAGGGCTTATCTTTTTTACTCAGTTTCACGTGAAACACATTATCCTTCTATTTTTATTTCTTTTCCATAAGCACCAAGAGATTCATCAGTTGTTGTGATGATAGTCTGAATTTCTTTCTTAGTAAGATAAGAGAAAAGAGTATTTCTTCGTTCTTTATCAAGTTCACTCCCCACATCATCCAATAAAAGAAGAGGATATTCGCCTGTCTCTTTCTTCACAAATTCCAGTTCCGCCAGCTTCATAGACAGAATAGCTGTCCGCTGCTGCCCTTGAGAGCCATAAGAAGAAATGTCATTTCCATTCATAAGAAAAATCAGGTCATCCCGATGCGGACCGATGGAAGTATGACAGAAACGGCTGTCTTCTTCTCTGGCAAGAGCCAATTTTTCCAAGTACCATTCTTCATCAAACCGCTCTTCCTGATTTCCGCTTTTCCTGTACTTCATTAAAATACTTTCTTTCTCATCAGTCAAAAACGATTCCATAGAAGAAACAATTTCATTCATTTTCTCTATGGTTTCCATTCTTTTTTTTACGATATACGATGCTCTTTTGGCAATCTGCATATCCCATATATCCACATCCGCCATAAATCCATGAAAACGAGCTTCTTTAAATGCTGCATTCCGCTGCTGTACCGCCCTGCCATAACGGAGTATTTCTTCATAGTACCGCGGACTGACCTGGGAAATCTCCAAATCAATAAAACGACGGCGGTTCTGCGGCGCCCCCTTAATAAGCTGGAGCTCATCCGGCGTAAAAAGCACGGTACGGAACATGCCCATAAGATCTTTTTTTTTCGTAGCCGTCTCATTAATTAAAATCTTTTTTCCTTTGTTCCGGGATAATTTGATTTTGATTTCATGCGTTACACCGCGAACAGTAAAATCCAGAAGAATTGTTCCTTCTTCTTCATCGAGGCGAATCAATTCCTCATCATTGCTTGTACGGAAAGACTTTCCCACAGAGGCGAAATAAATCGCCTCAATTATATTCGTTTTTCCTGCACCGTTTTTTCCTGTAAGGACAGTCATGTTTCCGACAGGCTCAATAGAAAAATCTTCAAAATTTCGTATTTCAATGAGATGGGCCTTTCCGCATCTCATTTCTTCGCCTCAATTATTTTATAGACTTCTCCATCAAGAGATAATTCATCTCCGATACGGATTTTTTTTCTTTTTTCCTTAATAATAACTCCATTTACAAAAATTTCATACTTTTCAATAAAATTTCCTGTCTCGCCACCGGAAGAAATCATATTTTCTTTTTTTAAAAATTGATCCAGCTGAATATAATCTCCATATATTTCTATTTTTTTCATCAGCGGCCTCTCATGGGCGTTACAACATAGCGATACGCTTTATCTTCTTCCTGTTCTACCACCATAGGTCCATTTTTCTTTACATGAAGAATGATCTTTTCCCCTTTCGAATGTCTCAGAATATCTTCCACATAAGTGCAGTTAAAAGTAATCTTCACATCAGCACCGTCCAACTCTGCCGGAATGGATGTTTCAGAACGGCCGATATCGGGATCTTCCTCAAAAGCTTCCAGCGTTCCGTTTTCAAATTTAAAATTAATTGTCTTATAGCTCATATCCCTGGAAATCGGACTGACAAAACGGACAGCCTCTTCAAAATCCTTCAGATCCAAAGTCGCATTCAAATCGAAACTTGACGGGAATACTCTCTTATAATCGGGATAAACGCCATTAATAAAATTGGAAAGGAAATATGTCTCCCCGAAAGAAAAAGCAACATGCCGGCTCGCCCAGGATATTTCCATCATATCATCTTCCCCGACAGAAAGAAGACGGATCACATCCTGGAGTACAGAAGCGGAAACAATAAAATTCCCTTTTCCTGTCGGTATTTCTTCAAGAGATATCTCTCTTGCCGCCAAACGATGGGAATTCGTAGCGGCCATAGTAAATACGTTTTCATTAATATCACAGAGAATACCGGTAAAAATAGGATTTTTCGCGTCCGTAGAGGCAGCAAAGGAAACCAGATTCACCATTTCTGCAAAATCTTTGCATTTCATATTTACATGGAACGTATGATCAATTTCCGTAACCAGCGGAAATTCTGCCGTATCTCTTGTGGGAAAATGGGAATTATACTGGCCCGCCTTAAAGAAAACAGTACTTTCGCCTTTTTTCTGTTCCATAACAACCGGACCGGAAGGCATCATTTTTATGGTAGACAAAAGATGGGGTGCCGAAATGAGAACGGATCCCCGCTCTTCCACATCAGCTTCGCAAAAAGTACGGATGCCGATGGAATAATCATTAGCTTGAAATTCGACTTTTCCGTCTTCAGCGGAAATAAAGAAACCATTATTTGTGTTTGATATGACTTTTGTCTGTGCTGCGCGTTGTACTCTTTCTAAAGCACGACATAAGTCCTGTGTTTGGAATGTAACTTTCATGGTAGCTCCTTTACTAATATAAATTAAAAAAATAAAAGCAGTAGAAGTAGTTTGTGTGAATAAGTGAATAAGTCTGTGCAAAGGATATATTTTCTTTCTTTTTCGAAGGGAATAACTTTGTGAATAATGAAAATTTTTATTCACTGAATAAACAGTTTTTTATAAAAAATGATTTATTCACAGGTTATAAACAATTTATTTAACCAAAAAATTGTTTTTTAAACAAGTATTTTACCTTTTCCTTTTGAGAAGAGTTAATATATCTTTCAGTTCTTTTCTCGTCCTGTCATTATTTTTGAGTTCTTTTTGTACTCGTTCGTAAGCATGGACAATCGTACTGTGGTCTTTATTGAAATATTTTTCCAAAGAGGGAAAAGAATCATTCAGTTCTTCGCGGGCAATATACATTGCCATCTGCCTCGGAATGACCACATTTTTGGGACGGGATTTGCCTAAAACCTGTTCTTTCTTTACATTATAATACTTGCAGACAGTATCAATGATTGTTTCGGCAGATAAATGACTGTAAAGATCCACCTTGATAATATCGGCAAGGGCGTCACGGGCGTTTTCCAAAGTAAGGGAAACATTCTTGATCTGGCAATAACCGACAACCTGTTTGAAAGCGCCTTCCAGTTCGCGGACACTGGAATTGACATTTCCCGCAATAAAAGAAATTACTTCTTCAGGCATATCGATATGGGAGCGTTCCGCCTTCTTTTGCAGAATGATGGAACAAATTTCAAAATCGGGAGGAGAAATATGGGCAATCATACCGCTGGAGAATCGTGTTATCAAGCGTTCATGAAAATCTTTCAGATCGCTCGGTGTACGGTCACTTGTCGTAATGATGTAGTTATCATTGTCAGCAATCGCGTTGAAAGTGTTGAAAATTTCCATACGGGACGATTCTTTCGTACCATTGAAAAATTGAATATCGTCAATAAGTAAGTAATCTACAGTGCGGTATTTTTCACGAAATTCCTGCATTTTTCCGCTGCGAATGGATTCAATAAGTTCATTCGTAAAATTTTCGCTTGTTACAAAGAGAACGGAAAGATCAGGACGATGAGTTTTTACATAATTGGAAATGGCAAGAAGAAGATGGGTCTTGCCCAAACCTGAAGGGCCGTAAATGAACAGTGGATTATAATTACTGGCTTTCGGCTTTTTTTTAGAATAATTAGTATCGGGAGAATCTGTATATTCTTCACAGGAAAGAGCGATGGCATGGGCTGATTGGAAAGCAATTTCATTACAGTTGCCATGGACAAAATTATCGAAAGTATAATCGTCGAATTTATAAGGAAATTTCTTTTCCGGAGATTTGGCCGGAAGAGGAACGGCAGAAGGCCTGATGGAAGATGGATTATCTAAAATACTGGGAAGTTTAACTTCTTCCGGATTTTGCGGTTTGATATTCATGAAATCAGGTATTACAGGTTCCTCATAGATTTCCGGGTTTTCTTCTGTCTTATAAGGAGAGAAAGATATATCGGGATTTTCCTTTTTCTCCTTATCGGGTAGAGAAGAAACAGGAGGAATCCCAAAATTTCCGGAAGTTTCAGGAGCAGCAGATGTTTCCGGTACCGGATCAGCAGCGGAAACCTCGCTGTTTTCCTGAGATTGAAGAACCAGCTTTACAGGCATTCCGCTTTTTTCAGAAAGAATTTTCTCCAATTTTGTCTTGTAGACAGCGTTGATCCAGGGAATCATATAAGGGACGGTAGTCATGGCTGTGAAAATACCGTCGGAAAAAGAAATGGGAAAAACAAAACTATAAAAATTATTATAATATTCGGGATTTTTTATTTTTATTTCCTCTAAGACATGTGTCCAGAGTTCAAAAATTTCCATTTGTACATCCTTTCATACCCGGTCTGTTTAAAAGAGGAATAAATCTGTGAATAATTGTGAATAACTGTGCACAACTTTATAAATATGTACATACTCATCAGATTTTATCGGATAAAGTAAGAAAAGGAAAAAATTAATATTCCTGTGAATAATTTTATTGTACCATGTTGTCTTATCGCTGTCATTTACAAGATGTACCCTCCTCGGGATCACTTTATACTATTCAACGGGCACTTATCTATAAGGAAAAGAGCCTGTTGAAGAAAGGAAGAAGAGGGATCATTTTAGAAAATTGCTTGCTTTTTCCGAAGATATTTGTTATTATATTGCAGTCACATAGATGGTATCTATGTAAAAATATAGGGGCATAGCGCAATTGATAGAGCAACGGTCTCCAAAACCGTAGGTTGGGGGTTTGAGTCCCTCTGCCCCTGCCATATACGGCCCAATAGCTCAGCTGGATAGAGCACTTGACTACGAATCAAGGTGTCGGGAGTTCGAATCTCTCTTGGGTCACCAACAACGCCACTTTTATTTTGTCGGGATAAACAGTTATGTTTTTAACGGCAAGCTCAAACAGGGTCTTGATAAATTCAGGACTCTGTTTTTGTTTGAGTTGTTTTTGAAAAGTATCAATGATTTTATCAATATCAAAGGTTGTAGACTGTGCGATAGCCTGTCTGTCTTCGGCTTCTTTAATTCGTACCCGAAGTTTTAGAATTTCTTCCTTGAGTTGCGCCATTTTCGCGGATGTAAATTCATCTCCCCGATCGGTCATATACAGATCGTATAATTTATCAAGCCGCTTAGAAGCATCGCTCTCCTGCTTTTTTAGCCTTTTTACCTGGTCTGTATAGTCTGGAGCTTTGACGCTCATGTTATTTTTAGCGATAATTCTTTTTATCTGATCGTGCGCATCCGGAGCCGTAAATAATTTGCGGATTAGCCGGTATACTGCGCTTTCAATATCATCACGATTGATAAATTTCTGCGGGCATTTTTCTTCACCAATAAGGCGACCCTTAGGACATCTATAATAATAGTTCTTTATTCCACGGCTGTTTTTCGTTGAGTGCGCAACCATTGCAGATCCGCACTGCCCACAGTGTATAAGTCCGGACAATGCGTAGATTGCTTTTGCATTTCCTGCACCTGATCTTCTTTTATTCTGATCCAATTTAACCTGCACCTCCTCAAAAATATCCCTTGAAACAATGGCCGGAATAACATTTTCAAAATACTGTACATTAGCGCTTGTCTGGTGTGTATTTCTTTTCCCCTTCCGGGATAGCGTTTTACCGAGATAAAGATCGCCGACGTATTTTCGATTCCGCAAGATTTCATAAATAGAAGCAATGGTAAATTCTTTTCCTGCACGATTTCGATACCCTGCATTAAAAAGCCGCTTGCGTATAACACCGTAATGGACACCTGTAGAGTACAAGTCAAAAATCATACGAACCGCGGCCGCTTCTTTTTCATCGATAATTAGCTTTTTGTCCGGATCAACTGAAAAACCATACGGCGGACGACCACCTGTGCATTTACCTTGAATTGCATTTTCGCGGAGCCCTTTTTTGATTTCGTTTGAAAGATTCCGCGAATAGTAAGCGGCCATGCCGACCAGCATAGACTCCATCATCTGCCCTTCGGGGGACGTGCTGTCGATATCCTGCCGGCTGTAAGCGTATTTTATACCTGCCTCTTCCAGCTTATGCTTTGTTATGTAATAGTCGAGCTCATTCCGGGCATTGCGATCTATTTTGTGAAATACTACGACATCAAATTTTCCTTTCTGCGCATCTTTTAGCATAAGTTTATACTGTTCACGGCCGATGGTCGTAGTGCCTGATTTTGCTTCATCGGCATACTTCGCAACAATAGCGTAATTGTGCTTTTTGCAGTATTCAGTACTGTCTCTGAATTGCGCAAGAATAGATTCTTCACGCTGGTTTTCAGAAGAAAAACGTGCGTATAAAGCGGCTCTAAGCATAAAAAAATCAGCTCCTTTTTTAGAAATGGGCTGATCGTGTTATAATATAATAGTAATCAGCCCGTGGGTGGGTTATTACATTCTCCCGTTATCGTACCGTTAATGCGATAACGGGATTTTTATGCTGCTATTTTTCTTTCACGTACGTAAAGTAGATCCACAATAAAATTAAAAATACTATAATACTACTCATTAGCAAACACTCCTTTTACAATCAACTTTCAAGCAAAGTGGCTTCCTGAATTAATTCTTGCACTATCTTCTCATTACATTCTTCAACAAGTGACTTCATCCGGAACAAATCAATAATTCCCCAGATCCCAAAACCGGCGCAAGTGATCCAGTATAAGATGTTCTTGATAGGCTGCCCAAGATAGAAATAGTGGATACCACACAAAATCCAGCAGATGTACGCCATAGACGTCTCTTTTTCTTTAGTATTGAGCTTACTCGTCACGTAGCTTTTCTGCGTCGGCGTCAGGTCCCTTAATAGTAATAACGTTGTTACTGTCATTTTAAAAGTCTCCTCTCTCATAAAAAAATTATTGTATCTCAGACTGTCTTAGTACAGCTAACCCTAATACTTTTATGCTCTCGCAAGTATCTTCGGTAAAAAACATAGGCGCGTATTTACTATTAGCTGACGCCAAAGATACTGTTTTACCGGACTTGTAAAAACGTTTTAAACAAACCTTTTCATTGTCTATTTCTACGCAAGCAATTTTCCCGTTTGGCACTTCGGACATCGATTTTATAAAAACTATATCGCCGTCATTGATGTTTGCATCGATCATACTGTCGCCGCGGACAGTAATGCAGAAATCCACGTCATATTTATTCTCTATATCATAATACGGCGTGTCTTGATTGAGATCTTCAAGAGGTTGCCCGGCGGCAGCGTATCCCAGCATTGGGACTTTTTTAAATTGCGGACGGTGGGTGCCGGGTGGGAGTGTCGTATCAACATCCCAGCCCATAATTACCGCTGGACTTATCTGCAATGCTTCAGCCAACGCAGCAATTCGATCCCTGCGCATGTTTGCGATGTCGCCTGATTCCCAGCGAGATATGGTTGCCGGGGACACACCTACTCTCTTTGCTACATCTTCGAGTGTTAGTTGTAGTTCTAATCTTCGATCTTTTAGTATATCTTTTATATCCATATTCTCACCTCTTTTGTACAAATTCTATCATGAATTTTGCGAAAAAGCAAATTATTTTGTAAAAAAGCATTGACTTTTACAAAAACGCAAGTTATACTATTTACGTAAACGCAAAAAGAAAAGAGGTGAGAACTGAATGTTGGATAAAAATAAATTTAAATACTTTGCGGCAGAAAAAGGTATCCCTTTAAACGTCTTAGCTACGAAAATGGGCATGAACCCTGCTACGCTCAGTAAAAAGTTAAGCGGATTTACAGAGTTTACCCGTAAGGAAATTCAGGACTATCAAAAATTAACTGAGGTATCAGATGTAGAAATGCTGTCAATTTTTTTTAGCTAACAGTTTACGTAAACGCAAAAAGAAGGCGAGGTGAAGAAGAAAATGAAGATCGAATGCACTGTTGAAGAGTTTAAGAAACTCACAGAAAAAGAGCCCCGCGGCAACGGAGCTCTGAAGGTTCGTACAACTATGAATCTTCTTACTTGTAGTCGATTGATCCAACAGTACAGGCAAGAACAGAATCGTAGCAAACAAACAAAAACGGGAGTTTGGTAAGTTCATTCCCGATTACAACAGTGGCGTTTTGCAGTAAAAAGAAAGGCTCGCTCCCACACAGAACGTGCTTCTTTGGCTGCGTAGATTCGGACTTGCCGAAACACGCACGTAAAAAAGCTCTGGGTGCTTCTGTCTCGGGTGTCACTGGATCGTCGCTAAAAACAGGTGTACCAAAAATAGTACCAGTAGCCGTTAACAGAATTAATTGATTCTGAGTGAGATCTCCGGCCTGCGTAGTAACTGCTAATGCGCCCACTAAGGATCTAATATTCATCGCATTCACCCCCTCTCTAAAACAATTATAGAGGGGCGTGCGGAGTAAAGCAAAAAACATATCAATTTCTTCTCTCCGTTGAACCGCCCGCAAATAACAAGTTGTTATTGCCGTATCCGTTGTGAACTGTGTTATGCTCGACAACTAATAAGCCGGGCGGCTCAACGGAGAGAAGAACAAAAGAAGTGAGGTGATTAAATTTGAGAGTTTCAGACGGGCTTCCGTCGGTTATCGAAGTCAGTTATCAACCGCCGGGAGAAGAAGCGGATTTCTACGAATACAAGTTGGCGAAATGGATTATGAGTTTATCGAAAGAACAGGAGGACTCAACGTGATTGACAAAGCAATGAATGCATTGTACGTATTGATTTTTATATCAATGATTATATCGGTTATTGAGGCTCTATCATGCTTAAATTTCTAACGGCTTTTACAGCAATCGTCCTTTTAGCCGGTTATGCAGTACAGCCGCTGGAAAAGACGGTGCCATACAAAGTCACGGTAGCGCGCGGTGAAAGTGTCTGGGATGTCTGCGCGAAAGTCGCAAGCAGTAGAGATGACGTTCAGGAAGTGGTCTACAACACACTGAAAGAAAATCACATCAGCAACCCGGGCAGCGTTCAGCCGGGGACGGAATTAATTATTCGAGTAAAGGAGATGAAATAAAGATGGCTTGTAGAGGAGACGTCGATACTGAAGATTTAGAACGGATAGTCTCTATCGCACGCAGTGGAGAAAATATACTCTGTGGATATTTTAAAGATTTCGACAGCTGCCTGTCTGTTGAACAGAAAGAAAAAGTGATAGCTGCTACGGATTTCTTTGAAATGCTATCGAATCACTTAGAAACACTAACGGCAGCTGTCGAGGCTATGAATTACAGAGAGGAGATGTATGAATGCGGAGAAGATTATTAACTATTTTATTCACATTGTTAGCGCCCTTCGCGGCGCATGCGGAATGGCTCATCGTAGAATGCAGCGCTTACACGCCATACGATTGCGGGACCATTACCGCAACGGGCGAAACAGTCCATGTTGGTGGGGTAGCTTGCAACTTCCTACCTTTCGGTACAGTCGTCATCATCGACGACGTGGAATACATCGTAAACGACCGCTGCGGAATTGATGGTTGCATAGATATTTTCATGGAAAGCTATGAAGAAGCGATTCAGTTCGGAAGGCAGTACAAGGAGGTTTATATCAAAAGATGAATTATAAAAAGATCTATTCGCAAGCGATCAAAACACTCTTAAAAGGACAGCCGCTACCCATGCATATCGGCGAGGATGGCGGGAAAGACGGTTTGTTCATCAACAATTCTTGCTTATGTTTTCTGCCGAAGGACAAAAATATATTTGCTCTAAGAACATGGGTGCGCTTAGACAGTGTAGGTTATCTGCTTCCAAAAAGCGAGCTCAGCACCGTGTTCCCTACCGATACGATCATAAACAAAAAGACTAAAGCCTGTCTGCTAAAAACGGCAAACGGAGAGGACTATGCACATTTTATCTGCGAAACATTTCTCGAGTATTTTGACAAGGATGCCGAAATTAAAGTAAATCCGAAGGCTGAGATATCCCCTTTTTACATCTACGAAAACGGAGAACTTGCCGGGATAATAGCACCGATACGGCAGAAAAAATGAAAGGTGGTGATGCAAATTGATTGTCGGCACATGTAAAAAACCGTCCGGCTGCTGGAACAGTCGAACGGCAAAAACAAAAATACTCTAAATTATTATAACACACGTAAAGGAGATAATAAAATGATCAGAATTGAAATCGACGTAACAGACGTAGCAGAACTGAAAGCACAGTTGAAAGGCCTCTTAAATGAGCCGGTTAAAAGCACAGTAACAGTTACACCGGAAAACGTTACGGTTGCAGCACCGCAGATTAAAGAGGTCAAAGCACCTAAGGCAAAGAAAGAAGAACCGATAAAAAAAGAAGAACCGAAAACAGCTGTGACGGATGAGCTGACGGAAGACCAGAAGACCGAACTGCGTACACTTTGCGCTGAGTATACACATAAAGTTTCCGACGGCAAAGAACGAATCAAGCAGTTCTTGAAAGATAAGGGACTTGCTAAAGTAACCGAACTCAAGCCTGCCGATCTTCCGGAATTTAAAGCGATGGTGCAGATCTGATGGCGCATGCAGTTCTAGGCGCATCGGCCAGCTCCCGGTGGCTGCATTGCACGCCATCGGCAAGGCTGGAGCGGAAGTTTCCGGACACATCGAGCCCGTATGCGGAAGAAGGTACGCAAGCACATGCCTATGCTGAACGATTTTTGAACCTGTTCTTAGAGACCGGCAAGACTACTGTTGCAATAAAAGACAACGCAGAAATGCAGGAGGCGGTACAATCTTACGTCAGCATCTGCGTTGAGAAAATCAACGAAGCGAGAACTGCTTCTCCGGACGCGCAGATCAAAGTCGAACAGCGGCTGGACTTCTCCCGCTGGGTGCCGGAAGGTTTCGGCACCGGCGACATGGTAATGGTGTCGGACAAGTACTTTGAAATCGTTGATCTCAAGTACGGAAAAGGCGTCCCGGTCTCGGCTATCAACAACAGTCAGATGCGGCTGTACGCACTCGGCATGTATGAGGCCTTCGGGTATCTGTACGGTGCCGATGAAGTCAGAATGACGATTGTGCAGCCACGGCTTGACAGTGTTTCGACTGAAACCATTACAGTGAAAGACCTGCTTGCGTGGGGCGAAGAAGTAAAAAAGAAGGCAAAAATTGCTTTTGCCGGTAAGGGCGAATTCTGCGCAGGCAGCCATTGCCGATTCTGTAAAGCAAGGAACACCTGCCGGGCACACGCTGAGTATGAACTGAAAAACGTAAAAGAAGATCTGCAGACGGCAGAGCTGGAAGACTTTGAAATTTCCGATATTCTGCTTCGTGCCAAAGGTATCAAAACGTGGCTGGACGGTTTAGAAGCCTACGCGCTGGGAAAAGCGCTTGACGGCTACGACTGGCCCGGGATGAAACTTGTCGAGGGCCGCAGCAACCGGAAGATTACCGATGATACCATAGCAGCGAACAATCTTTTGAACGCAGGTTTCGGAGCTGACGAGATCTACAAGCCGCAGGCACTACGGTCGATCACCGACTTGGAAAAACTCTGCGGAAAGAAAATGTTCGGCGAGCTGATGTCCGGAGTGATTGAAAAGCCGCCGGGCAAGCCGACGCTGGTCTCTGTAGATGACAAACGGCAGGCATTAGAAATAACAAATATCAAAAATGATTTTGACGAAAGTCTTTTATAAAGAATAGGAGAAAACACAATGAAAAGCATTAAATTTGTAACCGGATTAGTCAGATTGTCTTACGCGAATATTTGGGCGCCGAAAGAAGACCTTAGTGGCCGCATGCGTTATTCGGCGAGCTTGCTGATCAAGAAAAGCGACACGAAGACCATCTCGCGTCTGAAAGCGAAAATCAAAGAGCTTATTAACGACGAAGAAGCTAAGAAAATTCTCGGCACGCGCGGTAAAGATATCGACCTGCCGCTTCGTGACGGCGATACAGAACGTGAAGGCGATGACAACTACGCCGGGCACTATTTCCTGAATGCAAAAGCAACGGAAGACTATCCGCCGAAGATCCTCGGCCCGGACGGTGAAGAAACCTTTGATAAATCGGAAGTCTACAGCGGGTGCTACTGCCAAGCCGTTCTGTACCTGTTTGCATACAATCAAGGTGGCCACAGAGGCGTAGGAGTCAGCTTGAGCGGTCTGAAGAAGATTAAAGATGGTACACCGCTGTCCGGTGGAAGCGTATCTGCCGGTGACTTCGACGATGATCTCTTAGGCGCTGACGCTAAAAACGATGATAACGATGATATTTTTTAAGGAGTAGGAATTATGGCTACACTGGCAATCGATCTGGAGACGTACAGTGACAACGACATCAAGTACGGAGTCTATAAATATGTAGACTCGCCGAACTTCAAAATCTTGTTGCTCGGATACGGTTTCGATGACGAACCAGTGCGGGTAGTAGATCTTACCAGAGAGGAGATGCCTGTGCGAGTTGCACAGGCTCTTTTCGATAGTAACATCACGAAGACGGCGTTTAACGCAAACTTCGAAATTACCTGCTTCAAAAAGCTGTATCCGAAGCTGCCTGCCGAGCAGTGGGAGTGTACAAGTGTACTGGCGCTGTACAATTCACTGCCGACGAAACTTGCTGACGTAGCTGCCGTACTGCACCTCGGTGCAGATAAGCAAAAAGACACCCGCGGCAAGGCGTTAATTAACTACTTCTCAAAGCCGTGCAAACCGACGAAAACGAACGGCGGCAGGACGAGAAACCTACCGGAACACAATCCGGAAGCATGGGCACAGTACATCGAATATAACCGGCAAGACGTCATCGTCGAGAAAGCTATACGGCAGAAACTATTATCTCTGAAACCCCCGGAGCTTGAACATAGATACTGGCTCATGGATCAGGAGATTAACAGCCGCGGTGCCCGAGTCAATGCAAAACTGGTTGAAAACGCTATCCGCATAAACAAGGAACACAAAGCGAAACTGCTTGCAAAAGCGAAAACGCTTACAGGACTCGAGAATCCGAACAGTCCACTGCAGCTCACGGCTTGGATAGAAAACCAGCTTGGTGAGACCATCGAATCAATAGACAAAAAAGCGATTGCGGAACTCTTGAAAAAAGACATTCCGGATGATGTGCGCGTTATGCTCAAGCTGCGACAGCTGCTCGGCAAAACATCAATCAAGAAGTATGAAGCAATGCAGAAAGCGATGACATCAGACGGTCGTGTACACGGCATGTTCCAGTTCTACGGCGCTATGCGTACCGGCCGATGGGCTGGGCGCATCGTGCAGCTGCACAATCTGCCGCGGAACAGCATGGACGTAAAAGAACTGGATACCGCCCGGGCTTTCGTCAAAAACGGCGATCTCGAGATGCTGGAACTCTGTTATGACAATGTACCGGATACTCTATCGCAGCTTGTCCGGACGGCAATTACAGCAAAGCCCGGCTGCCGATTTATCGTTGACGACTTCTCAGCCATTGAGGCTCGTGTCATTGCGTGGCTTGCCGGCGAGAAGTGGCGGCAGGATGTCTTTGCCGAAGGCGGTGACATCTACTGCGCTTCCGCCTCGGCCATGTTCGGCGTTCCCGTCGTCAAACACGGCGAGAACGGGCACCTGCGGCAAAAAGGCAAGATTGCCGAACTGGCGCTCGGTTACGGCGGCTCCGTCGGCGCGCTAAAACAAATGGGTGCTGACAAGATGGGGCTTTCGGATGACGAACTACAGGACATCGTGACGAAATGGCGCGCGGCGTCACCGGCGATTACCAAGTTTTGGTGGGATGTAGACAACGCAGCTAAAAAGGCAATCAAGACCGGTGGCACCGTTCGAATCAAACAAGGACATCTTGCTTTCTGCCGAAAGCAAGGGGCGCTATTTATCGAGTTGCCATCGGGCAGGCACTTAGTCTATATCAAGCCGGAAATCGGAGAGAACCGTTTCGGCGGGGAGTCTATCTTATACCGTGGCATCGAACAAGGCAGCCGAAAATGGGGCAGATTAGAAACCTACGGCGGTAAGCTTGTTGAAAACATCGTGCAGGCCGTTGCCCGTGACTGCTTAGCTGCGGCTATGCTGCGGCTCACGGAAGCCGGATACAAAATCATCATGCACATACATGATGAGGTCGTCATGGAAGTGCCCGACGGCGTAGGAAGCCTTGCCGAAGTTACAAAAATTATGTCGAAAAATGAGCCGTGGGAAGCCGGTCTGATCAAAACGGCAGATGGCTTTGAAGGCTCGTATTATATGAAAGATTGAGGTACTAAAAATGAACAAAATACAAATGGAACAGCAAATCAAAATCGCGAAAGAGGGAATTGAAGTACTTGATAAGTGGGCCGAAACGCTTGACGCCGAAGCGCTGGAAGAAAAGCGTGAACAGATAGAAAAAGCAAAAGACTACTGCAAAGACTGCTTAGATGCTTCGCAAACTCTTATTGAAGCTATCGAAGCAACAGAACCGAAGAAAGAAGAAGTAAAGAAAGATGAACCGACAAAAGAAGAAAAACCGAAGCGCAGACGAGCTCCGGCTAAAAAGAAAGAAGAACCTGTTATCGAACCTTGCCCGACGGCTGCTGCGGCAGATGATTTAGATGACCTGTTCTGAGGCGGATTATGAGAATTATCAGTCAATACCGGAATAATCGGTTATTCGAAGTCGTGCGCGCGTTTTACAACAACGGAGAGTTAATCCCGGGTGCGCAGTATTGTGATCAGGAATGCCTGCAGGTACACACTGCCTGCGGGCACGCCTTTCACTGCCGCTGGCGCTTTCAGTGCAGCATGCGCGGCCTTAGTGACGAGGGGTCCGCATATACTTGCCCAAAGTGCGGAAAACGTTTGTGGAAAGGCACATATGACACTCCGTGGCTCGACTTGTCCGAATCCGGGCGTAAACGTGTACTCGTGCCGTACCGTATCGAGCTGGAAGCGAAAGAATACAAAAATTATCTGGACATCTGCGCGGAAACATTGAATGTAGATATTGGGTCGCCGATTGACGTGTCCGTGCATACTGTCAAAAAATACACTCTGCGTTTTGATTTCAAAAGCCGGGAGACAATTTACATAGAACATGGCGCCCGCGGACGCGCGGTACTTACAAGGGGCTTATGGCCGCTGAACAAGATAGCAAGCGATAAAACGAAGTTTTGCATGAAAGATACTATTTTTCACTACCTGAACGCGGAAAGCAATATTCATCATGCAGAAAGGATCCTGATAAACAGCTTTTTCAAAGATGTTGTCAGATGTTTTAATCAAAAGCTGTCTGATACTGTCGGATATACTGTTAAATCCGCGTATATGCCGACCAGCTTACAGGACGGTCACAGCGTTTTTGACTACTGCTTTTCAAATTTCGCATGGCGCCTGCGTTATCCGGACGCAAGAAACCTGACAACGGAAGAAATCAGGATGTGTCCATATGCAGATGACCCGGTAGTACGTTTGTTTGACGAACGAAAGCCGTATCTGCAGACTGTACGTGAGATTTATCGTTTCCCGGATATGCCGGGGCTGAATGCCCGTCTGGTCAAGTGCCCAATTAATTTTTTAAATATAATCCGGACGGCGTGGCCGATTTTACACGAGATAGACAACAAATACAAACTCTTAGATACACTTCTGCAGAAACGGTATGATATCGGTTTCTACCACAGCTTAGACAGTTATCTCCGATCCCTACGAATAATCAGGCATACCCGGGGCGAAGCGGCTGCGGTTAGGCTTGTGGAGCGCGAGAATGATTATATCGTACGAGACTGCGGGCATATGTGGGATCTCCTGACTCCGCGGAACAAGCGTATTTTTATCAAAGCGAAAATCCGCAGCCGGGATATTCACGACCACCTTACACGCTTAGCAGACAAGCAGCAACATGAGAACGTTCGTATCAAATACAAGTCTCTGCGGGATTTCCCGTTAACAGGCAAAGTTGATGATTTAATCTTCAGCCTGCCGCCGGATACCGAACAGTTAGCAAATTTAGGACGCGCTATGCACAACTGCGTCGGCACTTACCGCGACCGTGTTTTATCGGATAAAGTACGCATTATTGCAGCTTTCAAAAACAGAAAGCCTGTCATCTGTATCGAGATCAGAAATGGCGCGGTAGCGCAGGCAAAACTGGTCAATAACAAGCCTGTCCGGGAAGACACAGAACTCAACCGCGCGCTGTTGGCATGGGCGAAGTCAAGGAAATTAATAATAGAAACAAATGACGTTCAAACAGAAAGAGAGGTGGCCGGCGTTGCAGCTGCAGTATGATATTGAGTTCACGATAGCGACAGCGCCGCAGCGCTTCGCTAAAAAATGGAAACACACGAAAACGACATGGTCGCACCTGCTTGAAAGGCTGTCTAAACCGACTGTGACGGGTGAAACCGTTGCAGAGTACAAAGCGATGAAGAAGTCTGACAGGGACAATCGCAAAGATATCGGAGGCTTTGTCTGCGGATATCTCAAGAACGGCCAGCGGCTCAAGCAAAATGTCGAGTACCGGCAGATTGTCTGTTTGGACGCCGACAGCCCGGATGGCGATTTCCTGACCGATCTGGATATCGGGATGGGCAATGCGGCATGGGGGCTGTACACAACACACAGCCACACTACCGCTGTCCCGCGCTACCGTGTGCTTATTCCGCTTGACAGACCTGTAACAGCTGATGAGTACAAAGCCATCGCAAGGCTTTTGGCTAAAGACATCAGCATTGAAGCGATGGACTCTACGACATATGAGCCGGAACGGTTGATGTACTGGCCGAGTAAACCGCAGGACGGGGAGTTCATCTTCAGACACAATGACGGGCCGATTCTTAATGCCGATGACACGCTGGGCAGGTACGAAGACTGGCGTGATACGTCGCTGTGGCCGACTTCGAAAAAAGAAGCTGAAATTACAGTATCCACGGCAAAAAAGCAAAGAGACCCGCTGACTAAGCCGGGGCTTATCGGCGCGTTCTGCCGGGCGCACACAATCGAAGACGCCATAGAGACATTCCTTAGCGATGAGTACACCGCCTGTGCGGTAGAAGGGCGGTACACGTACACAAAAGGCAGTACAAGTGCAGGGCTTGTTGTGTACGATGATAAGTTTGCTTACTCTCATCACTCGACCGATCCGGCAGGTGGAAAGCTCTGTAATGCTTTTGACCTCGTCAGGCTCCACAAGTTCGGGGCACTTGATGTGGATGCCGCCGAAGGCACTCCGGTAGTTAAAATGCCATCATATACCGCAATGGTAAAACTGGCAGGGGAAGACGAAGCGACAAGACGCATAATAAGCGCCGAACAGGCTGAAGATATCAAGAAGAGTTTCAAAGAGTCCGGATTCAGCGCCGCCGACGCCGACATGGACTGGATGGGTGAGCTGACAAGAGGATCCGGGAAGAATGCACCGATACTTCCCGTGGCGGGGAATTTCATCGCTATTCTCGAAAACGATCCGCAGCTCAAGGGTACTTTCGGACTCGACTTGTTCTCCCGGAGGCTTATTGTCAAAAAGGATCTGCCGTGGCGTAAAAAAGGTACCGACAACATCTGGCGGGATACTGATGACGCCGGTCTGCGTAACTATTTAGCGAAATACTACGATCTGGCCGCAAGGCAGGTCATCGATGACGCATTAGTAGAAGTCATGTACAAGCACAAAACGCACCCGGTGCAAAACTATCTGAAAAGTTTGAAATGGGACGGAGTCGAGCGTGCAGAAACGCTGTTTATTGACTTTTTAGGTGCCGAAGAGTTGCAGTACGTAAAAGATGTCACGCGGACGTGGCTCAAGGCCGCCGTGGCACGTATAGAGCGCCCGGGAGTCAAATACGACTCGTGCATAGTGCTTAGCGGCCCGCAGGGCATAGGCAAAAGTACGATTTTAGGCAGGCTGGGCGGAAAATGGTTTAATGACAGCATTGTCAGTTTTCAAGGCAAAGAAGCGATGGAGCAGCTGCAGGGCAGCTGGATTATTGAGTTGTCCGAAATGCAGGCGTCTACAAAAGCGGATAACGATATGATCAAGGCTTTTCTATCCCGGCAGACGGATAAGTTCCGCGCACCTTACGGGCGGCGTACTGAAGAGTACCCGCGGCAGTGCGTTTTTGCCGCTACTACGAATGACAGCATCTTTCTTAAAGACCGTACCGGCGGACGCCGTTTTCTACCTGTCTTCTGTTTGGGTAGTGGTAAGCGGCCGCTGTCCGATTTGACAGATGATTTCATCGGTCAGGTATGGGCAGAGGTCAAGCAACTATACGAAGCAGATCAAAAACTGTACCTGCCTGCCGATTCCGCGAAGGTCGCAAGAGAGCTGCAGGAAGCGCATACCGAGGGCGGAGAGAAGCTGGGACTGGTCTTAGAGTATTTAGACGCGAAGCTACCCGAAAACTGGAACGACATGGATTTATACGACCGGCGGGACTACCTCAAGCACCGCGGCGAAGAAGGCTATCCGGAAGGAACAGTGACAAGGAACCGTGTGTGCGCGCTGGAAATATGGTGCGAGGTTTTTGACGGGACGCGGCAAGGCTTTCGGAACGTTGACGCACGCGAGATGAACGGCATTTTGCAGCAGTTGAAAGGGTGGCAAGCCGCAAAATCTACTGCGCGCGTTGGTAATTTATACGGAACACAGAGAGTTTTCAAACGAGTAAAAGAACAAAAAATATGTAAACAAAGTGTGTAAACAAACACGCAAAATGTAAACAGTTTTTGATATATCGAATTTTTACTTGTAAACAGTTGTAAACAGTTGTAAACAGTTTTTAGCGGAGTTTGTTTACAGGTTTTGAACAGACAGGGAGCTGAAAAATGGGTATTTGTAAACAATGTAAACAATTATTCTATATAGAGTTACAGAATATGCAATTTATAGAGAATAGGAATGCGTATAAACTCTATAATCTCTATAATCCGTAGGGGTCTTCGCGCGTGCGCGCGTGCGCGCGAAATAAAAATTTATATTCTTATATATAGGCGAAAAAAGCCTTTGTATATTTATGAGGTGAAAATGAAAGAATATGCAGTAGAAAAACACTTAGTTCAGAAAACACAGGAGTGCGGCGGGATATGCATCAAGTTCACGAGTCCGGGAATGTCAGGAGTGCCGGACAGAATTGTCATTCTTCCCGGCGGGAAAATCGGATTTGCAGAGCTGAAAGCGCCGGGGAAGAAGCCGAGACGGCTGCAAAGAAATGTTCTTCGCAGGTTGTATCGATTGGGTTGCCAAGTGTGCGTGATTGATAATCTGGAATCCGCAGAAAACTTTATTCGGAGGCTGGCGCAATGAAGTACGTACCGCACAAGTATCAGGAAGCAGTGATTGAGCACATACTGAAAAATCAAGGTACCGGTGTCTATCTCGGGATGGGCCTCGGTAAAACCTCTACGACTCTATCAGCTATCTTTCAAGCAATGTTTGACGAGATGTCGATTAACAAAGTCTTGATTGTAGCGCCGAAGAAAGTAGCCGAAGCTACGTGGCAGGACGAGGCGGTGAAATGGGATTGCTTTAAAAACCTGACATTTTCAACAGTCTTAGGAACACGGGCACAGAGAGTACACGCACTGGCAAGAAAAGCCGATATCTACATCATTAACCGCGAGAATGTCGTTTGGCTGCTTGAACACATGAAGTATAAACCGGATTTCGACATGCTTGTTATCGACGAGAGTACAAGTTTCAAAGACGCAAGCACGAAACGGTGGAAAGCGTTACGAAAAGTCAGGACGTGTTTCAAAAAAATCGTTTTGCTGACAGGTACACCGAGGCCGAACGGATTAATGGATTTGTGGGCGCAATTGTACTTGCTTGATGGCGGTAAACGGCTGGGGCGGACTTTGACGGAGTATCGGAATAATTACTTTGTGCCGGATAAGCAGAATGGCCCGGTGGTTTACAGCTACCGGATACGGAGCCCGGACGCAGAAAAAGAAATCTATGACAAGATATCAGACATCTGTATCAGCCTGAAATCGGAAGATTACCGATTGATGCCAGATAAACTTCCGCCGGTTACGGTTCCTGTGGTACTTGATGAGAAATCACAAAAAGCATACCGAGAACTTGAGCGGGAATATGTCACTGAGCTGCAAGGCGAAGAGATAACGGCCTTATCGGCAGCAGCGGTCAGTAATAAATTGTTGCAGCTGGCAAATGGAGCTGTGTATGACGGCGATAAAAACGTTATACCGGTTCATGACGCGAAAATCACAGCGCTAAAAGAAATCGTAGAAGCAAATGACGGAAATCCGATTTTAGTCTTTTACAATTTCAAACACGACAAAGACCGGATTAAAGAAGCGTTCCCGGACGCACAGGAATTGCAAAATTCGGGCGATATAAGAGCATGGAATGACGGAAAGGTAAAACTACTCATAGCGCACCCGGCAAGCGCGGGGTACGGTCTCAATTTGCAAGCAGGCGGGCATATTATCGTGTGGTTTGGTTTGACATGGAGCTTAGAACAGTATCAGCAGGCAAACGCAAGACTTGAGCGACAAGGGCAGAAAGAGCCGGTTATCATACATCATCTGGTGGCAAAAGGTACGGTGGATGAGTTGGTTATGCAAGCGCTGAAACGAAAAGAAAACGGGCAGGAAGCCATGATGAATGCAGTTAAATTATTAGTCGAAAGGGATGGTGAAAGATGATTGATATGGTGAACAGGCCGGCGCACTACAACAAAGGCCGGGTAGAATGCATTGACGCAATCGAAGTGGCGACAAGTGATTTAAGCGGTATCGAAGCTGTGTGTACAGCGAATGCAATTAAATACTTGTGGCGATGGAAGCAGAAGAACGGAACAGAAGACTTGAAGAAAGCACGATGGTATATTGAGCATCTGCTAGAAAGGACTGACGAGAAATGACAGAGATTTTGATTTTCGTAATCGGCGCGTGGATTGGCGCTATCGTTGGTGTCGTAACGGTAGCATTGTGCGTAGCGGCAAGCAGGAGGAGAAATGACGGTTAAAGAGTTTTTACGGTCAGTCCGAGAGCAAGATAATCTTCTACGCGCATACGAGCAGGAATTAGAAGATTTGAGGCGCAGAGCGTATAACATCTCCAGTCCGAAACTTGGCGATAGAATACAGTCGAATCACTTAGCTACTCTTGATGAGATTGTCGACAAACTGGATTCACAAATTGAAAAAGTAAATGCCGCATGGGACGAGTTGATCGATAAACGAGATCAGGCTAAAGCACTGATTGACAAGGTAGATGACGAGAGTAGCAGATGCGTACTGTATCGGTATTACATATTGATTCAGACATGGGAGCAGATAGCCGTGGATATGAATTATACAATTCGAAGGATTTATCAGCTGCACGGCCAAGCTTTGAAAAATTTAGAGGAGGATTTCACTAAATTTCATTATATTTCACTATAAGACGTGTTATTATGGTAAAGGGAAATTTAAGGATGAACCTCCTTTCCGCAAAAAGCACATGTCACTCCCCGGCATGTGCTTTTTGTTTACTCTTTTAATGTTTCAAGAGGTGAACAATGGGGGTATGTTCCAGAATTTCACAGGCCGGGACCGCAATTCGGCGGGTCCTTTTTGATTTTTCTCAACAGATGTATTTTAATAGACAGGTGTATACCAAATGACAAACACGGCACGAAACAGGGCGATTAAAAAACTAAATAACTACATCTGGACACTGCAGCACAGGTGCGACACGATCAACAAAGTTAATGAAAATCTCATTATGCAGTATTGCCGGTTTACTGTTTTAGCCGAAGAAATATCTCAGGAATTAACTGCTAACTTAGACAAAATGGATGCGGCTAATGTTGAGGCGCATCTGCGGCGGTATGAACAGTTTAATAAAACGGCACTGGGGATTTATAAGGCGCTGAAGTTCGACAAAATAAAGGATGAAGAGGCCGATAACGGGAATCCATTTACGCGCATGTTGACCGAATCACAAAAAGATGGCGATTTTTAAACGTTGCAATACGTGTCATCAGCTTTACGACGGGTACAGATGCCCTACGTGTACCCGCAAATTTGCTAAAAAATATCAAACTGAGAACACTGCAAAAAAAGTATATGCGTCCCGTTTGTGGCAGAAATGTCGCAAAAACGTGCGTATAAAATACATGGATTATGATATTTGGTTGCTCGGAATTGGCGTTTTACAGCGGTTAGATAATCCGATCATTCATCACATCAAAGAGCGGGATGAAAGACCGGATTTACTGTTTACTTTGGATAATCTGATTACTGTGTCTGAAAAAAGCCACGGAGAAATACATGCATTGTATAGAGCTGGCGGGGTGAAAAAAGAATATGCGCTACAAAGGATAGTAAGCGGTATAACAGAATTTGAAAAGAGGTTTGGCGATGGTTGAAGATGAAATTAAGCTGCTGAAAGTACCGGCAGAACTTAACGAATTTATTGGAGACTATTACAAAGCTCTGGTAAAACGGGCAGATAATGAATTAGTAGGAGAGTCAGAATACCGGTGCTTTAAGCGGTTTCTGGATCTGTACAATTCGGGAAAATATAAATTTGCGTTTAACGCAATGCGCAGGATGTTCCAGTTTATAAATTTACTGATTTATGTAGACGAAGACGGTAAAGCTAAACGCTTGAGTCTGTACCCTGTTCAAAAGTTTATTATGTGCGGGATCTTCGGGCTGAGATATCCTGATGGCCGGTACTTGGTTAATACGGCGAAACTGTATATGGCGCGCCGTAACGGGAAAAGCTTTCTATTGTCTGCAGTACTACATTATCTAATGGGAATGAGCAAATTTCGGAATGAACTGATTGTACTCGCGTCATGCAAAGGGCAGAATGCGACTATCTGTTTTAAAGAATTTTGTAAATTTATTGATAATGACCGCCGCTTGAAGGAGGTTTTCGATAATGTAAACAAAACCGCGTGCTGGGCAAAGCACAAAAACACCGGGAACTATTTAGAAATGTTCCGGACAGGTGGGAGCGCGAAGAACTCATTGGATGGGTACACGAACAAAGTAGCCGTTATCGATGAAGAAATGCTCTGTGATGAGATCATCACTAAAACAATTCAAGACGGGCAGGCGCATTTTAAAGATGCGTTACTTGTCGCGATGTCTACGGCACAGTTTGAAATCGGCGGAGACAATCATAAAAGCTGGCTGACTTTGAGAAAGATGTTGTACGAAGATCTTTTACCGGATAATGTTTTCTTGTTTTTAGCAGAGCCGGATGCAGCGGATGTCCAGAGTAAAGACTATGCAAATATCAGGCTATGGGGTAAAGCGAATCCAGTGCTGTTGTTTGAACAAGACGGATTTACAATTAAAGACCACATCCGGAAAAAATATTTGCAAAAAGCTAAAGAGGCGGTAGCGAAGAAAGGGTTTACGCTGCAGTCGTTTGTGACGAAACAGTGTAACACTTGGTACTCGGCCGAAGATAAACAGGTTTGTACATACGACCAATTGATAGCTTGCGGAACAGATACTACTTTTGAAGATCTGATACAAGCAGGATATAAAGACTGGTACTTAGGAATTGACGCTTCTCAAACGGTCGATTTAACGTCGGTGGTTTGGCTAACGTACTACGGAATAGGCCAGACGGGGGCGATGGTAGAGAAGGATGTCCCCGCGGCCGGATATAGATTGTTTATACATGGTGTGTCGTGGATGCCGGAAAAGAAATTGCAGGATCATGTAACGTCGGATAAGTTTTGTTATCGAGATTACCTTGATACAGAGCTTTTTTTATGTTCCGGCGCAGGTGGTGAGAATATCGACACGGTACAGGTTTTTGAATACATAGACAAAATCCGGACAGACCACGATTTACATTACGTAACGATAGCCGCGGATCCGTACAACATCGCAGGGATACAGGACCGCCTGTCGGAGATATGCGATACCTTTATTTTGCAAAATCAAAGTCCGAAAGCGTTAAGTCAGTACATTGAGGCGCTGTCGCAGCACTTTAAAGACGGGGTTATCGCGTACGCTAAGGGGCGTGAAGATATATTTCTAAAAGCCGTTACGAACTCTTTATTAGTGCGGAACAGCACCGGATTTTATTCTATCGAAAAGATCACTCTTCGCGCAGACAGCAATATTCGAATAGACCCGCTGGATGCGGCGCTGACGGGATTTATTGCGTGCTACATTGATTTCAACCGGCGTACTCCGTCCGGTGACGAGCTGGTAGACGACTGGTTTGACATGATGAAAGGCAGGTGAGTACATGATTACAACGGAAGAACTAAAAGATTATCTACATATCCCGTATGACGATGACGACGCTTTTATTCGACGGATTATTGATACGGGTTACGGTTATTTGGAAGATGCAATTGACAATTACAAAGCGCTGTACAAAGCGAATGAGCGGTTTCGGAACAAAGCCGACTTGTGGGTGATGACTCAGTGGGGTCCACACATGTACGACCAACGGGAAGGCATGTCAAGCACTGCAGATGCAGGTCTGAACTATGGAGCGCGGGCGATGCTTACACAATTACAATTTTATCGATTGGAGGAAAAATGATATGGATTTGAAAATTAATGGGGCCATTGAAGCCACGGCAGATGTAGTTAAAGCATTAAATGAGGCTACGGAAGACGTTACGCTGGTAATTAACTCTCCCGGAGGCAGCGTACTTGAAGGGCTGCAGGTGGTTAACGCGATCAGGAATTGCAAACAGAAAGTAACGGCTAAAGTGGAAGTTATGGCATGTTCAATGGGCGGGGTTATTGCGCTGGCGTGTAATCAGCTGATTATGCATAAAGACGACCTGCTTATGCTGCACAATTGCATGTCTTACGCTGAAGGAAATAAAGAAGAGATAGCGAATGTAATTGAGTCTATGAAAGCTATCGATGCCGTTTTGCATAGCATCGTATTGGAGCATGCTAAAGATAAAACATTGGACACCCGGATTGACAACGGCGAAGTGTGGCTTACCGGAGAGCAGGCAGTAGAGATGTTTGACCACGTGGTTATTGAAGACGCTGCTAAAAAGCCCGATATGGTAGCCGTAGCGGGTTTTGCGGGAGTAATACATAAATTGCAGGATCTTGAAGCTGAAAAAAAGGAAGCCGAACGCAAAGCAAATTATAAAGTTCCCGAAGATCTTCGAGCACTGCTTGACACTGTTGATAAGTTGGAGTAACGGCTATGCTGGATAAATTTAAAGCTTTTTTCCGCGGCGGCGTATACGAAAGCACAAAAAAGAATTTCTATCCGATCGGCACGGGGCGTCGCGTCATGGTTGACGCGGCGGGAGATGTTATCTTTGCTACTTGCATCGAGATTCTTGCTAAAAACATCGGGCAGATCCAGTGGGGTCTGTACGACCCGGGCGGGAATACTCCCGCAGTTTTCGGCCTGCGTTATGAACGGGCGCTTAACGTGGAGCCGTACGACGGCATAAATGCATATGAGTTTTGGCGTTGGATAGAAATACAGCGAAACACCTATGGAAATGCTTATGCATACATTCAGTGCGGCAAATCGGGCGTAGTAGAAAAGTTAATTCCGCTGAATGCTTTTAATGTTCGAGCATACTGGGATAACGCAGACATACTGCAAGGACAGCGGAAGATGGTATATGAGTACTATGATACACAATCCGGGCACCGCTTTACTATTTTACCTGAAGAAATTTTGCATTTTAAAGCTTTTAGTATTAACGGACTTGTTGGTCGAAGAGCTATTGATGTGCTGATGAATGCGCTAAAAGGGTCGGCGGAATCGGAAAGCGCAATGCGCAGTGCCGTGATAAACGGCTTTTCCGGGACAATTGTGTTGTCATATACATCTGATTTGAGCGCGTCAAAGCAGAAAGAACTGCAAAATCAAGTTCGAGAGCTTCTGTCGGACAGCAATAATACGATATTGCCGTTGCCAGCGGGAATGACAGCGACGAATATTGCGAATGCGATTAAAGATTACTATGAATCGTTGCAGCAGACTTCCGCACAAAAGATTTCGTCATTCTTCGGCATACCGCTTGCAATGCTTAATGTGGGTGGCGGCGCTGGGATGGCTACGTTTTCAACTAATCAAATGGCGCAGTTCTTTAATCAAACGATGATCCCGATTATTACACAGTACGCGGCAGAGTTTCGGCTCAAGCTGCTTGATAGAGCAGACCAAACGAAAGGATATCGATTCCTTAGTGCTGGTGATGTCTTTGATACATTGGACGCTCAGAGTAAAGCAAGCGTTCTCGCGGCTTACACTGGAGCAGGAATATTGACACCTAATGAGGCCAGACGGTCTCTGAGATATCCGGCGATAGACGCACCCGGAGCAGATATGCTCACGCAGCGCGGCGGGACCGGAGCTTTAGGAGATAGCGGCGGTGACGAAGGTGGAAATCCCAGAAGAAAGGAGGGAGGGTAATGATTTTTGATAATTTCGAAAGCATAGAAATCAGCGGAAAGACATACCGTTTAAAACTGACTAATAAAGGCACATATGAAGCTGAAACAAAGTTACGGCATGAGTCCTTGATGAAATTTTTACAGTCAGTTAAAGAGCAGGCGGCTCCGCTGCACGATGTATTTGTGCTGTTCACTCAAGCTCTTATTGACGGCAACGACGGTATGACACACGAAGACGCGGAATGCTTGTATTATGAAGCGATACCGCAGTATTCACCGGCAGTACTGATGGCTTACGCGTTATCGGCACTGATTAAATCAGGCACGGTAGCTGACCCAAAAAAAGTCGAGGCAGCATTGCCGAAGCCGGAACAGATGAAGGCACTGATGAAAAAAGCAGGCAAAGCGTAAGGCCGGCGGGATACCGAACGTTTCGGGATATGCTGGAAGTGCTTGAAGTTATTGCACTCGGTGAACTCAATCTGACTCCAGAGCAATTCGGAAAGTATACTGTTTCGGAAATCGACGCGATGTTTGATGGTTATTTGCGGCGTTACGATGCGCTGGAGGATTTAATGATCATTAACTGCGCGTTACCGACATACAGAGGCGCCTACGGCCGAAAAGCGCCGACATATAAGAAATTGACGAAACATCGGCGGAAGCGAAACGGGCCCGTCCCGAAAATGGATGAGAAAGAAGAAGCTTACTGGCGCAGTATTTTATAAGAAAGAGGTGGTTAAATGCTGAAAAGCATAACAATGAAGCGCGATATTGACGCACTGAAAGATGAAATTAAGGCTTTTATCGAAAAGAAAGAAGCCGTACCTGCAGAGAAGCAGAAAGAATTGGGAGATAAGCTTACCGCTTATAGTGAGCAAAAAGCACTGGAAGCTGAAGCAAAAAGGAAAAGTTATTTAAAAGGAGAAAACAAGATGGACAAAAAAAGATTTAATGCAGCACTTAAAAATTTCTTGCTGGGACGCGAGGTGACCGATACTGAATATGCGACCTATTTTGAAGACAAAGCCGCGGGTCAGAATGGCGCAGTTGCCGCTGATGGGGGCGTCCTCGTTCCCGAAGAACTGCTGTCTCTGCGGGAAAATAACGGAGTCGGCGTGGATCTTCGTGCTATCGCGACCGCTATCCCGGTAACGACTCGCGCGGGGACGGTACCGTGTATCGATTATGGGCAGGATGTCGAACTGACAGATTTCGAAGAAAATACCGAGATTGCGCAGAAAAAAGGTGTATTTACCAGCGTTAAGTATACGCTGGCGTCTAAAGGCGCTATTATTCCGGTATCCCGTGAATTACTACAGGATGCTAACTCTGACGTATTGGCAATTATTGGAACGCTTTTCAATCGAGTGTACGGTACTACAGTAAATAAGGACATCTGTGCTAAAGTACTTGCCGCGGCGAAAGAAACTAAGATTGCCGCTATGAATACCGTGGTCACTGTCGATGCGGTTAAAAAAGCTATAATTGAACTCCCGCTGGATGCGGGATCCGGAGCTACTGTTGTTATGAATCAGGTTACGTGGGCGGGTCTTGCACTTGCGAAAGACAAGCAGGACAGATACCTGCTTTCCCGCGACGCTAACAACGCAGCGGTAAAAGAAATCGAAGGGCGCCCGATTATTGTCGTCGAAGGAAGCAATCTTGCGGATAATACTATTCTTGTCGGGGACTTCTCAGCTTTGTATCACATTGCATATCCGTCTCTCGAAGTTGCGTCTTCGGAAGAAGCAGGGTTTACCAAAAATTCCGTTCTTGTCCGCGCCGTATGCCGCTTCACGGATATCTCTGTTTACGACAAAGCCTTTGTGAAGCTTACTAAGACGCCGTAAGAGGTGTTTTGTGTTCAAGCGAAACCCGGGCCGGTTTTGTCATCGGATTACACTACTTAAGCCGTCCGTACCGGTCCGCGATGAGTTGGGCGGCTTAAGCGAAACTACGTACGTTCCGGCGGTTACGTTGTCTGCTATGTGCGAACAGCGTAACCAGAGCCGGCAGCAGATCGTAGGTGACTACGTCACTGTGGATACCCGGTATTTTGTTATCCGGGATATCCGCGGCATGAATGCGGTAAAAGGGCTGGACACATCATGGCGACTGTCATATCGAGATTTTATCTATCTCATTAATGATATACTGTTGCTTGATGAAAGCCGGCCGTATTTCCTGCAGATTACGGCGACGGCCATTAACGGTGGAGGCGGACTGATATGAAGTATAAATCTCCGTTTTATCCCGTAACCAAAGCGTTTTATGCGGTGACAAAAAACAGCCCGATAGGTTTGGACTGGTTCGACAGTGCGGTGCCGATTACCGAAATAGAAGACTATTTCAGAAAGCAAAAAGAGTTTGCCTATGGCATTTTAGGCGCCAGCGACGCGGACTGCACCGCTACTGCGCCAGATATGGCTTCGTGGAATATGTCGCTGCAGCTGGAGATCTACAGTAACTATAAAGGCCGCAAAGTGATTGCAGAAAAGCTGGAAGCGCTGCTGAACTATTTAAGCGGCGACGCGGGCTGGGATGCACTGCAAAAAGAGCTGTATGCAGACGGATACCAGCTTATCAGCATTAAAGTAGGCTCGCTGCGGACGAATCTACCGGTATACGGCGATACTGGCGTGTGGCAGAACGGCGGTACTACTCTTATTTTTAGAATTGATCAAATAGCATGAGGTGAAAAATGGCTGTAACTATCGCAAAAGAAAAATACCCGGCATTTACCGGGGAAGTCGGGGTTTCCGGCAAACGAATTATTTTGTACATCAACTACGGTACGGGAGCGTCCGAAGCAAGTCCGAAATGGATTAAATTGGGCGGACTGACGTCAAATACGCACTCCGTGTCTGCCGAGGTCAAAACGGCGCAGACGAAAGATACCGGTTATTGGGCTGACGGCGTTGTGACTTCAAAGACTCACGAGCTGGACGCAGAAGTTGTTATGCGTCGAGATAATGAAGCGCAGAAAGTCATCGAAGAGTTCTTGTACGATGACGCAATTACCGCGGAAAAAGGCGCCCTGCAGTTTGCTATCGTGGACTTGGATACTAAAGAATACATTGTCGGTAAGTACGTACCTACGTCTTGGGAAAAGACGGCAGACGGGGAAGACGTCGTGTCTTACTCACTGAAAGCGACAGGAGTCGGCGCCCCGGTCAAGAAAACAGGTTTTGTAGAGCCCGCGGCTACGCCCGGACATTAATTTAAAAGGGTAGAGCGGTTTGTTGAGTAAACCGCTCTATTATTTTTATCATGACGCTTGAAGAACTGCAGGAAAAAATAGAAGACTATACTCGAAAAGGGTTTATTACGGATGTTGCCGCGGCGTGTAAGCACGCAAATTATGCAACAACGGATTATATAAAAAGAACGTATCCGAAAACTGCTTTTTCCGGTAAAAATCTTATAACCGCGCCAGATGGTACGTCGGAGATTATTCCGAGCCACTATGCTGTCGAAGTTGATAACGTAACGGCTACCGTTTATGCTAATTATTTCGCGCGGTGGTACAATACCGGGGCGCATGGCGGATACATCCGGGGAAGAGGCCCGAGGCAGGGCATGAAAGCTACCAAATATCCAGCTCGAGGGGATTATTTTGGTCGGAATAAAGCAGCCATAGAGACTTATTTTGCAAGTCAAGTAGATGCGTATTTAGAGACGCATATTAAATTATAAATTATAAATTTGAAATCAACAGTGCCTTAACCGGCGCTTTTTAAATAAAAGGAAGTGCTTGAATGGCAGACGCGAAGATCGTTATAAAGACAGCTACTGACGATGGAGGGCTGAAAAGATTAAAAGCGGCGTTCGCAGAAGGCTCGCAGAAAGCAGCAGAACTCAAACAGCAACTCAAAGATCTAAATAAGACGACTCGCAACGGCACAAAAGCGACGACTGAACAGAGGCAAGCATTAAAAGATCTCAGGATGGCGCTGCACAGTCAAAAAGAAGCGAACGCTGCATACTCGCGTGCTATTAAAGATACTACAAAAAGTATAGAAGCCGCCAGTCAGAAGTCGAAAGAGGCTGCGGGGGGATTTAAGCAATTACTTTCGTCGTTCCGCGGCGGGTCTACAGCGACTACAGCATTCTCTGTCGCGCTCGGCAACGCATTAGTTAGTGCGCTATCAGCGGTTGTCGATATAGCGAAAGACGCGGCCACGCATATAGTAAGTGTCGGCTTGGCTGCGCAGCAAACGACGGCGCAGCTGGGCGCTATAAAAAATAACATAAACAGCGGAAAAGAGACATATCGCATATTTAATGATCTCGAGCGCGACCTGAATTACGACTCAGCGGCTGTACAAGAAATGGGCATACAGCTCCTTGCAATGGGCTATACAGCGCAAGAGTCGGCGGATATGATCCGGCTATGCGCTGACGCAGCGGCAGGTCTCGGTAAGAAGCAAGAAGGCGCAGAAATGCTCGTTACTACGCTTGCGCGCATTAAAGCCACAGGGGACGCAAGCAGCAGGCAGATTATCGCGCTGCAAATGGCCGGCATTAATCTTGATGACGTGTTCGAGTCCGTGGGCATGACCGGCGAAGAAGCAATGAAGGCGCTGGACGATGGAACGCTGGATGCGCAGGACGCCATTCAAGCATTAACCGACTACTTACACCAGTTCGATGGATCAATGGCTAAATCTAAGCAGAATATCATTGACCAATGGGGTGATGTCACTGGAAATATTAACGCGGCATGCGGCGAAATCGGGGCGGCTATACTCGATGCATTTCAGCAGTCTGGGATAGTGCAAGAGCTCATCGATATTACACAAGATCTGGTAGATTTTATTCGAGGGGACGGCCTTGGGGCCTTCACGCTTTTAGGCAATGTGGCCGGCGTTATTTTATGGGGGATTGACGCCGTATTGGCAGTAATAAAAACGTCGATAGAGGCTATCTATGTCATTATATATAATCTTGCGATGGGCTTTAGCGAAGTCGGTAAAGAGATCGTTGATTCTATGCAACCGGTCATCGATGTACTCAAAGAAATTTACAATTTCGCGGCCGAGGTATTGAGAATTTTAGGTAGGATCGCCAGTGCGGCAGCATCTGGTATCCATCGTCAGTATAAAATAGCTGCTGCGGGCGGCGTTAATAACGATGAGGAGGAAGCGGCACTAGCTAACGCGACACACGGTTTGGTACGTGAGTCGCAGAGGTTTAATTCTTCGGGTGGCTCTGCTAAAAGATCAGGAGGAGGGGGAGGCTCCCACAGCGGTGGCGGATCAGCTGTAAAAAAGCTGACTGAAGAAGAAAAAGCTGTGGAAGCGCTGATTAAAAAATACGCTGACGCGGATAAACAGAAATGGGCACTGGCTAAATCGGCGGTAGAACTCGCGCAGGTTAGTGTCAAGATGATGACTAAAGAAGAGCAGAAGACAGAAGGTCTGCAAGTAACGCTGCAGGGGCTCAAAAATGCGCATGATCAGTTAGTCGAGGGGTACACAAACGAGCTCAAGCTTGCGCAGAAAATTACCGACGCATCTACGCGCGACAAAACGATTAAAGCTATTAACGATCAGATAGACGCGGAAAACAGTTTATACGCGGTTAAAGTAAGAGCGGCGCAGTTCGATTTGGCGTTAAAAAATAACGAAGAGAATACAAAAAATCTAGTAGACAGAATACTCGGGGATCCTGACAGTACAAAATACAAAATAGATCAGCTCAAGAAGACACTGCAAGAAAACTTGAAAGATCTTGATACAGTCGTCTCTAATCCGGACGAAGCAGATGCTTTAACCGGAGTAGCTAAGCTCCTACAGATGACCCCTGATGCACTGGCAGAAGAGCTAACAGCAAAAGGAGAGACGCTGCAGTCGTTTGTTGATCGGTACAAAGCGGCTTTAGCAGAAGCCGCCGATGCTGAAATTCAGCAGCTGACCACAGCGCAGCAGTGGCACGATAAAATTGTTGGCTACATGAACGATGTCGGTAAAAGTATGGGCAGTGCTATGTCGGATTTCATTACTGGCGCAAAGTCGGGAAAGGAAGCGCTGGCCGATTTTGCTAAGAACATTATTAACACTGCGGTATCGATACTGACCGAATGGCTCGGCGTGTTTGCGATTTATTCTGCATTCCCGACGTTGGCGAGCGGCATGACGCCTGCTGATATGGCTAATAAAACGGTATTTGGTATTACGAAGAAAGCGGCAGGCGGATACATTACCGGCCCGGGTACGGGTACCAGCGACTCTATTCCGGCTATGTTGTCTAAAGGTGAGTACGTTATCCGCTCGGCTGCGGTCGACCGCATAGGCGTTGGCGCATTAAACGCCATTAACGCCGGCGCTACTCCGGAATTTTCGAATGGCGGTAGCGTAGATGACGCCGCCGGTGGCGATGTAAATTTATCTGTGTCAGCTTTAGATGCTAAGTCTTTCATGGACTTTTTAAACCGCGGGGGGCTTAAACAAATTAAACAGGCGCTGCATGAAAACAACCGAAATTTTGCGACAAATAGCGGGGTATGGTAAATGGCTTTGAAAAAGTTTCCGGACATACAAAAAGCGGCATGGAACTCCTCTAAAAAAGAGACTTGGAATACAACAGTGAAAAAAACAGGCTCCGGCCGAAGGCGGGCTATGACGAATCAGTTGTATCCGGACTGGACAATCAGTGTACAGTTTAAACGGTTGACCGATGAAGAGTCTCGTAAAATATTAGGCTTTTGCGCGCTGCAGAAAGGGGCGCTTCTTCCGTTTCTTTGGTTAGATCCGAAGGATTATCAGGTAAAAGGCATACAACTCCCGATGGTTTCCCCCGGTAAATATCAAGCAGTTATGCAAGTCGGGGAGTATGTAGAGCCCGCCGCGTATATTGAGAATGCCACTGTTTATCGCAACGACGCAAAAGTGCCGGCATCGGATTATACGATAACGGACGGGGTAATCGTTTTTAAAACAGCTCCGGCTGGCAGCGACGTCATTAAGGCCGATTATACGTATTACTGGAAAGTATGTTTTGACGACGACGGACTGGGAATCACAGAATTATTTAGAAACTGGAACGAAACGGGAAGTATCAAGCTGAGGGTAGTACGATGAAGAAAGTAACAACTGACTTAGAAACGTATCTGAATACAGAGAAAAGTTTTACGTCTTGCGATCTGTATGAATTGACACTGTCAAACGGAAACAAATACTACTATGCCGATACAGATCAGGACATTGTATATAACGGAAGAGCGTATCAGCACAATGCGCTGCTTATTAAGCGCAGTCAAATTGACTTGCAGAGTGATGTTTCGGTAGACACATTGACTGTCACGATTTGCGCAGATCCGAAAGACAAAATAGAAAATAAACCGCTGCTAAGAGCAGCTCACGAAGGCGTTCTTGATGGCGCAGTATTAGCGCTAAGGCGCTGTTTCTTCCGTGGGGCATCAGTATTAGGTGCAATCGGACTGTTTGCGGGGAACGTTGAAGTTAAGCACGCAGGCGGCGTGGATCTGCAATTGTCCGTAAAATCAAAGACGCAAGGGCTGAATATGAAATTCCCGATCCGGAAGTACTATCCGCAGAAAGCGTATAGTACGTCAGGAGAGGGGGTTATCAGCTCGACGGATATAGATAACGCGTCGGTCGTGGCGCCATATGTGCCTTTGAAAGAGATACTTATATGACCGTCGGCGAGAGAATAGCTGCAGAAGCGCGGGCATGGCTCGGAACGCCGCACGTTAATATGGCAAAAGTAAAGGGCGTAGGCGTAGACTGCGGTATGCTGCTAATCGGTGTGCTCGAAGGCGCACAAATAATAAAACCGGATACAATTAGCGTCGCGCCATACTCTAATATGTGGCATTTATCGCATTCAGAAGAGTGGTTTCTGAGGTACGTACAAAAATATTGTGACGAAGTCACCGATCTACAAATTGGTGATTTTTTGTTGTACAAGTACGGTCGCTGCATATCTCATGCAGCAGTATATATTGGGCAGGACAGAGTTATTCATGCATTAATCGATCAAGGTGTGATAGTTACAGAGATGAGCGATGTTATGTTTTGTGACCACCGCGGACAGTCGCGACTTAAGTACATCTACAGGTGGAGAAAGGATACGGTATGAGTTTTTTCAGGGGGCCGAACATTGTTACTCGGGCTAATAAAATCTCAACGTTTACAGTTAATACTGCGGAATACGGTACTGCTGTTCCGGAAATCTATGGTACAACACGTATTGGCGGGAATATTATATATTACGATGATTTTACCGCGCACGAGCACAAAGAGACCCACCGGGCAGGTAAGGGCGGCGGGAAACAAACTAACATCACATATACATATTCCGTGGCGACAATTATTGGACTCTGCGAGGGTCAGATAGCAGGTATCAATAGAATCTGGAAGGATAAAGAGGTCTACAATTATCCGGCTGAAGAGGTTGGACTGTCACTTTTCGACGGCGCATCTACACAGTCGCCGTGGAGTTATGTAGCGCAGCACCATCCGGATAAATCACTTCCGTACAATGGTTTGGCGTACATGGCGGGTGTAATCGATCTGGGCGACTCTGCAGCTATGCCGACGTACAACTTTGAAGTAAAAGGTAAGCTGCTTAGTACCGGAGACGGTGTCGACGTTAATCCCGCGGATTACATAAGAGCGCTGTTAGACAGAGTCGGATTGTCTGATGTCAATATTGAAAACCTCGACGAGTACCGAAAGTACTGCAAAGAGGCCGATCTGCTGATTTCTACACCGGCAGATGCCGACGAAAGTGCTGTGCGCGACATCGTTAAAGAAATAACAGGGCTCACGAACGCGCATATTTTTTGGTCTAACGACCAATATAAAATCGTTATAATTGAAGACCGTCCCGCAGGTAACTGGACGCCGGATAAGACTGTACAGTATGACCTGACCGCTGATGACTTCATCCCGCAATCTGACGGAGCGCTTGTCACATATCAGCGGAAAGACTCCGCGGATATCTATAATCGTTTTCCTGTTGAGTTTAGTAACAGAGCTAACAGCTATGAAAAAGAATCTGTCGCTTATCAGTTTTCAGAAGATATCGCGAATCACGGACTCCGGCAAGCAAATACAATAAATGCCCGGTATATGTACACGAAAGAACGAGCCGTGAAAGTAGCCGAAATGGCCGCGCGCAAGAATAAGTACGGCAGAAACCAGTATACTTTTACTCTTGATTGGGCTTTTTGCAGAATAGAGCCGGGCGACTTAGTACGTATATCAGATAAGTATAGCGGGATTGATAAGCAAGTAGTCCGAGTAACAGCAGTTACCGAAGACGATAGCGGAATGCTTACAGTTACGGCGGTATCTGTGCCTCCGGGAAACTATTCCGCGGCTACGTATGATGTACACGATGTAGATCGTCCGTACATCGATTATAACAAGGCGGCCCCGGATACGCTGCCGGTTATTTTTCAGCCGCCCGCGGATCTTACAGCAGACGGACTGGAGCTGTGGATTGCCGCGAAGGGCAAGGCGGACGGCTGGGGCGGATGTACTGTGTACGTATCCGACGACAACACAAATTATCGGACAGTTGGGCAAATTGCAGGCTCTGCGCGGTGCGGTAAATTAACACAGCCACTGTCACCGATGCCGAATCATCCATCCGGCAATCAAGTATTTGTGACGTGCAATGATCAGTTGCTTAGCGGTACACCACAGGACGCAGAACGCAAGAATACGCTCTGCTGGATCGACGGCGAATGCATGAGTTACATCAACGCTAATTTGCAATCGAACGGTGCGTGGCTACTGTCGGGGTTATATCGCGGCCAGTGCAATACAACAATAAGAATGCACGCTAAAGATACAGATTTTGTCCGGCTGGATAATTCTGTGTTTAAAGTACCGTTTACAAAAGACGATATTGGCAAGAAAATCTATATTAAATTCTGCTCATATAACATCTTCGGCGCAGGCAATCAAGACCTGTCCGAAGTTAGAGCGTACGAGTACACACTCACGCCGTACTACATCCCGCCCGTTACGAATTTAACCGCATATAACCGTTATAGACAGCTTGCGGACGGCGTGTCTCGCTATGACATTGTGGTCAACTGGACGCCGCCCGAATTGCAATCTTACCTGCAGGGTGACGTATGGTATAAGACAAGCAATGGGCAGGCAAAAGATCTCGTCATAAAAGAGGGCACGAAAGGATCTGAACTCGGATTTGACGGAGAGTGGACGTTTGGCGGCAGCGGAAAAGACCAAGTCGTCATTCCGCAGGCGATCGTCGGCGATACCTACTTAATCGCCGTATGCACAAAAGACGAATGGGGCGAAAGTACAAGTCCGGACACCTCACCACAGCTGAAGATCCTTGTTGCGCTCAAAACAGAAATACCGAATACGCCCGACGGATTCATCGTGGATTTCGGGTCTGTCTGTACTGCCAGCTGGAAAGAAGTCACAAATACCGATGTTGCATTTTACGAAATCCGGACGGATGACAATGCCGGCGCTGAAACGGCAGGATTGTTAGTCAGAACGAATAACCTATCTGCAATACTGCTGCTGACAGAACGGAGCGGGAAACTGTATCTGTACGCAAAATCCGCAATCGGTAAATACTCCGCCCCAGCAATACTGCAGTATAACAAGCCGGTACCGAAAAAGCCCAATCCGCCTGTGCTTACAAGTACAATCGGTGGTTTCGGACTGACAGCAGAAGCAATCCCGAAAGATTGTGCCGGAATGAACATTTACATCAATGGCACGGACGGGCAGAAAACAATCAAGACCGAAAATAATGTGTATAGTCACACATGCGGCGCCGGTATCTATGACGTATCCATCGCTTATTATGACCTGTTCGGAGAGGGCGAGAAATCCGGAGAGAGCCGTGTAGTCGTCAAAATCTCAATCAGTAAGGACATGATTGACGATGAAGCGGTAAGTCTTGCGAAAGTAGACGCGTTAGTTAAGCAAAAGCTCAACGACGGCGCAATCGCAAAGCAAGATGTTACTACGATAGTGTCAAATCTCGGCAATCTCATGCTTGCAAAAGCTAATTACAGTGCCATCGCCCAAATGGCAGACGCTATCAATCTACGGGTGCAAAAAGGCGATGTGATCAATCAGATTAACTTGTCACCGACGACAACAACGATAGCCGGAAAGTACCTGCATGTAACAGGGCAGACCGTCTTTGATAACAACGTCATTGTGTCAAGAATGCTTGCTGCAAAAGCGGTTACTGCTGATAAGTTGGCGGTTACGTCGTTATCGGCAATAACAGCAAGAATCGGTAGGCTGGAGACGGCGACAAGTGGAGCACGTACGGTAATTCAGGACAACCTGATTGAAATTTTTGACGAGAACAATTTCCGAGTTATAGCACTGGGGGTAAATGTATAATGGCTACTGGACTAAGGATTTATCACCCGCAAAAAGGATTAACACTTGATATCACAGATTCACTGACCCGCATTCTCGGCAGTTTTACAGCCGACACACCGACAGGAAGCCGAGCTATCGATATTCGAGGTAACGACCGGCTATTTGTGTTTTTTGTGCCGGAAACGGCGGAGTATACAGCACCAATGCAGATAACGACGTCAAACAATCAAATAAATTGGGTGTATCGTGGCGATTTTGACGGTAATCATAAACAGAGGATTTATTATGGCACTTATTAACTTTCTGGAAATTTACAACGCAGATCGGCACCTCATCATTAACAATAAATATAAAAACTTGAGGTTACTAAAGGTAGATAAGCTGCCATCGCCGACAGGGGTAAGCGGAGACGGAAGCAACTGGAAATACTGGGAATATGAAATAGACTTTAATATGAATTATATTCCGGCAATCTATTGCGCTAATTCTCAATATTACGTTACAGCTGAGGTAAGCGGCGGAAAGATGACTATTCAGGTGCATGCTCCAGCGTCTGTTTCGATGACGGCGGGACAGGTACACGACGCCGTTACATTGTATATATTTACCGAGGAGGCTGATTCTGATACATCGGGGGCAGGGTTATTCATCTGGGATTCGGAAACAAGAAAGCTTGTTTTTAATAGTAAAACTCCGTATCTCCGTGTTGTCGGCAGCCATATTAAATCAGAGATATCAACAAATGACGCAGCAGGACTGGCAGCTGTTATGCCAGAGACGACTTTTCCATGTGCGAAAGTTGCGGCGATTATGTTCTCTATGCACGAATTCCAAAAAAGCACCCCGCAGGTTGTGATTCATAGCTCATTAAAATTGAACTGGTTAAGCCCAAACCGTATAAAAGCATACTGGTTGGCCGATGGTGCAATTTTCAATCCCGGTGGCGATATACACATACCGGGCGGAGTATTCAGAGCGACTTGTATCTTGTTTGTTAATGTAACAGGTTATTAGGAAAAAGGAGAGAAAAATCATGAAAAGAAACTACATTGTAAACGGCAAAGTGTCCTATCCGCAAAATGACGGAGTTTTAACGACATTCAGCTTTCATAATTCGGAAACAGGCGAAATGCTGACGATACAGACAACGTCGCAAGAAGAAACCGATGAATTGAACTACGGAGACACGGTCACGCTGGAGATTAAAAAAGCCGAGGTATCCGAATGAGACCGCAGACATTTCAACATCCGGAAATAAGAGATGAGAATGACAACATCATACAACCTGGAGCTTTCGGTAAAAACACGCCGTTTTGCACAAAGGGGAATGACGGCATTTTAGACTATATCGCAAACGACCTGGAGTATCTTTATAAAAAAGGTGGCAGCGGCGGAGGCGGGACGATATCAGTAGAAGTCGGAACAACGACTACAACAGCGCCGGGAGCGCAAGCAAAAGTAACAAATGGCGGCGACAACAGTCACGTCGTTCTTAATTTCTCAATCCCGAGAGGCGAAAAAGGAGAGAAAGGAAACACGGGGATACAAGGTCCGCCGGGGCCCGCCGCGGATTTATCGCAGTATGTGGAGAAAACAGATATTTTTGATGGGAACATGATTAAATTGCCTAATGGGGCAAAGATAGGAGTGGAATAATGGACAAGCTTAAAATCATTAGACCGAATGGAGAAGAAGAAATTGCCGAGTTGACGACGGATAAATCATTAGTCGGAAACAATTACTTGAAACTGGATATCGGCGGCGTGCCGCATTACGCAAAAGTCGGAGATGTTGTTGACACGCACATGTACACTTTTAACGGCGTCGACGGTAAAAAATACTACGTCAAAAAGGAGATAAAAGCAAAAGAAAACGAAGAGTCTATCGAAATCACAGACAGCTATCAGTTCAACGTTGCTGATGGTATTACTGTACTTAAAGTGTCGGATGGCGTAAAAGATACATACATTAAGGTGTCTCCTTATCTGTCTATTTCTGTCGAGTTCGTGTGGCTGCACGTAGGAGTTGACTATAGATGGAAACTCGTAAACGACGAAGACGATATTACAATCTGGGGAACGTCTACTCTAAGAAATAAACACATGAAAATAAGCTGGTCAAGCGAGATAAACAAGCATGAGACTGACGCGGATTTGACAGAATAAACGAGGAGACATCATGACATTTTTTCAAAATCTCAAAAGAAAAATAAAAAAATACAGCAAACCACCGTATCTATGGGGCGGTTTTGTTACCTGCGTTTTCGTCTTAGACTTGATAGACTTCGCAGAATACTTCTGCCGAACTTCTTTGAATCTCTTAGACAAATGGGAATCAAAGACAGTCGTAAGCGTTGTGCTGATGTACATTTTGTCATTTATAAACAGTGCATATGGCATAGTGCTTAATGCGTACTTCTGGCTGATTATCATTGATATCAGTACACGCTGGCTTGCAATCGGTTATCAGTATCTTGTTGATAAAGGTATGGATCCGAACTACTTAACGACGAGAGAAAAGCTATACGGCATTGTTCTTGCGTTCAGTGCAAAACGGCTAAAATCGAAAATCATGCTGTGGGGGTTTCTGACAAAATTTATTCTCTTCACAATTCTCATTCTTACAGCTTCGCAGATTGACACGGTTTTATCGGCGATAGAGATACCGCTTTCGTGGCCGGTGCTTAAATTCATGTTCGGTTACATTTGCTACAATGAGATTCTTTCAATATGCGAGAATTTACGGGACGCGGGAAATCATCACATAGACAAGCTGATAACATTACTTGATAACAACATATTTGCGAAACTCAAGAAATAACCGCCCTGGCGGCTTTTTAGATGGAGGCACTTATGACAATAGCCGAATTTAAACAAGAACTCATTGACAAAAGAGATTATTTTTATCAATTCCCGTGGCCGGCAACAACTTACGGACACTGGTCGGCAGGGCGGTATTTTACAACGTTTCATGACTATCATTTTAATGTTGACGGCGACGGGGAAATCATCTACACAAGACCGTTAAACGAGGTACCACGGGCAACGTGGCACAGAAACACTGGAAGTATCGCTATTGCTTTGTGCTGCTGCTATGAAGCCCGCCCGAACGACTTAGGTGACTATCCGCCTACTAAGGCGCAAATTGAAACACTGGCGAAGATGTTTGCTGTTATCGCAGAAGTTTTCGATAATCCAATCGACCGTGAGCATTTCATGACACACGGTGAAGCGGCTAATGACGACGGCTACGGCTTGTACAGCGGAGAGCCTGACTGCCGCTGGGATTTAGAGCAGCTGTGCGATCAGGACGAGATCGGGACCGGCGGAGATATTTTGCGCGGTAAAGCGCAGTGGTATTTAGAGAACGGAGTGTAAAATGTATGAGAAGAAAAAAATTATCGCTGTTGCTTGCGCTGTCTTTGCTGTCTGCGCCTTGCTTGTCTATCTCATATGCACAGGCACCACCGGCGGCGGAAACAATAACGATGCAAAGGACGCAGTACGAGAAGCTCAAGAGTACAGCAAGCAATCAGCAGATGCGGTTAGATCTGCTGGAGAGCAAATTAAATCTGCTGGAGAACAACTCGACCGAAGCATCTCAAGAGTTGACCGAGCTACGGAATCAGCTGACAGAGTGCAGAAAAGAATTGATGAGAACTCAAGAACAATTGCAGAGTGCAGAGATATCATTGCAGACGGCAGAAGAGAACTTAATGAAGCTGCAGATATATTTAGACAGATTGACGAAGAAAATAGATGAGTTGACACATGACCTGAAGCTTGCGAAGCGGCAAAGAAATCTCTGGTCATACATCGCAGGAGCTGTGGCAACAGGCTGGCTGATAGACAAATTAAGTAATTAACGGGGCGGGAAACCGCCCTCTTTTTTTATTGCATGATATAAAGATAATTTATAATAAAACAACTTGAAAATGTATTGACTAATCAAATATGATATTGTAATATATAATCAAGAAAGGGAAAACACCACAAATTATTTAAACCATAGGAGGTAAGAAAAATGATTAGAAACATCGGAATCGAAGAAGGCGGAAGAATTTTAACGGACGGGAATCGGACAATAAAATTCGAAAGAGTAGACAGGGGCTACGAGATGTATGAACTGAGTGGGAACAGATATACCCGCTGCGGAATCGCGAACGCAGACGAAGAAACATCAGATGCGGATTTGTGGGCAATCGCCACAGATGATTTGTATTAAGAGAGGAGAAAGAAAAATGAAAGTAAGAATGTATAGAAACTATGATAAATTTCCATACGAGAGTGATCATCACGGGAACTTTAACGGAAGAATGATATTCACATTCTTCCGCCCGATTGGAAGGGAGTTCGACTGTATACTGGTCGAGCTCACGGAAGGATACAAACCACTACCGCTGGAAAAGTACGAACACTACAGCGGATGGCAGATGGAGTTAGATCAGGTCGTAAAAAAAGAAGAAGACGGAATGTACAACACTCGCGGATTAACTATGAGGTTTTTCGATGAGAAAAACTGGGACTACGTAAACGTTCCCAAAGGGTGGCTCGATACTTATGCAAAGGAAGATACGGTGCCGGAACTTTGCGGTCGTGAAAATATACCGATTAAATTTATCAGAGTTGAATATTCAACGGTAGAAGAACTCGCTGAAAAATTTAATTGCGAATATATAAAACCGACAGATGAGTTTTATGCCAGCTTCCGAAAAAGAATAAATGAATATATAAGCGCTTATAAAAAGTGGAAAGATGTGAAAGAAGAGGTTAACCGCAGATCAGTTACGACATTCGAAACTCTAAAAGAAAGAGTTGAACTCAAATCAAACTGGCACGAAAAAACATACATCGGAAACCCTGGCGATTACGTATTAAATATAGGAGAGAACCGGTATCTTATACTCGGAGTTATAGCTGCAGAAGACACTTCACCGAGCAGCGAGCATATGTTGCTCAATGTACAATCTTTTAATCCGGACGACCGGGAAACTCGTTTACCCGCGGTAGGACTTCCGGAAAACACACCTGCGGAGATAATTGACATGATAGAAAAAGAATCTACACGCCGAGACGTATTAATAAGCAGTCATGGAGAGGAGGATTGGGGCTAATGGCGGAAAATAAAAAAATCAGTGCGAACTGGGGCGGGCGCCGTAAAGGGTCCGGCGCTAAAAGAACACTGCCGCCGGGCGCCAGAACACGGTCTGTCAGGATGACCGACGAAGAATGTGAAAAGGTGAAAGACTTTTTGAAAAAAATGAGAGAAAAAAATGAAAACGGTAGATAAAATAAAAAGAGCGATATCATTATCGCTCTTTTTAATTTTGTGACTCATATTGCTTTTTTAATAAGCGGAATTTTGAAATGTAGAATAAGTGGCAATCTACACAAACGCCCTTGGGTCACCAGAATATGTTTATCCGAACTCCCCATTTTACAGAATTTTGTAAGATGGGGAGTTCGGTTTTATAATTGTACGGTGATGCTTTAAAAAGTTTTCCTATATGAAGTCCGGTCTTCAATAGATTTTTATGCTGCTGATCGGATGAATGCCGGGTATGGATAACGGCTTTTACTGTATGAAAAAACAGCCTCCTTCAAAAAGTAGGTCGGCTGTGTGCTATTCCCATAAACGTAATAAGCCCCGGTTGGGGTATTACATTCCCGCTGTCGTATTAACGGTACGATAGCGGGATTTTTATGTTATGTGGTTACAGGCTACTCATTATCTATAGATGCGTTGAGCACATTATACGAAGATGCGTCCACCTCAGCATACCATTTTGCGGGAACGATGGCATTAAAACTATTTTTTGCTCTAACAATTCCTGACATTTTAATAATTCCATTTTCTTTGAAAGCACCAAATTTATCATCGTCGAATTTTGCGCTATCCGGATCTTTTAGATTATTTTTTACCCATTTCCGCGCTGATTTATAAGCTCTTTCAGCATCTGCTTTTGTTAATATTATATCTTTGAGCGTTTTCTTTACCACGCCATCTTTATATAGCGTGTGATTTTTATAGATGACTTCGGTTATATTTTTTGATTCATCTGTATATACTGCTGCGATAGCCTGCCCTAATTCCGGAGCCGATAATTCATAGCCGCTTTTGGGATCGCCGAATATCTTTGTAACTGTTGTAAATCCTAGTTGACGAAGTAGTAAAAGATCAGATTTTGCGGAAACTTTGTCAATGTCCAACCCAGACATCAACGCAGTTATGCTTTCAGCGTCTTTTTTGTCTTGCTCTGCTGCCTGCCTCTCCAGTTTCCTCTGCTCCAAATGTAATTTATCCGCATCAGTCATAAATGCGGATCCTACCGATGAAAATACGGCAACTACAGCAAACCAGAGTAACGCAAGTTTCCAACGATTAATATCCGGATAGCGCCCGAAGCTACCCCATTTAGGCTTTATCAATCCAATAATTAACATGATAAATGCTGCACAGGCTAAATAAGAGAAGATAGTAAACATTTCAGACTCCTTTTTAAATTTATTAAATCTCAGACTGCCGTAGAACGGCTAATCCTAAAATTCTAATACTTTGTCAGTTAAACCGATTGAGTTGTATCGGTATGCATCTTGGATTTTCCGATACAAGCATTATACCGCCTGCCGATTATAAAATCGTTTCAAACAGACTTTTTTATTATTAATTTCCACGCAGACGATTTTGCCGTTTGGAGCGTATAGTGCTATAAATTGATTTCTCCTTTATAAAACTAATGAGTTTTGAAAGGATATATTATTCGGCAGCCAGTCCCAAGATTTTTACACTTTTCAGTTTAAACCGGGTAAGGACAGGTGCTTCAAAGGGGTGTACTTCGGTAATTATTTTTTGATTGAAAGAAAGTTCTCCAGAAAAATTTATCATTGTCTCGGCAAATAAAAAAACTTATTTTAACGGCTGCCATTTAAATTATAATACAGGAAAAAGCAAAAGCATATTTTCTTGTGATTTCGTGGCCGGAAGTAAGAAATATTTCAAATGTATCTGCCGGTGAAAAACCGCCATCCGATGGACAGCGGGCATATTTACGCCAGTTTTTCAATCATTTTATTCCATCCGGCTTTTTGGAGGCGGTGAAGAAGGACAGTCGCGCAAGAGGCGCGGATGCATTGGTCAAGTAAAAGGGCGCACCATGCGCCGACAAGGCCCCATCCCATGACAAAAAGGAAGAATGCTGTCATGATAGGACGGAGAATCGTGATGCTTACGAAAGCATACGCCGCAACAGAAGCGGTCTTTCCGCTGCCGCGCAGGATACCTGCACAGACGAGGGCATGTCCTGCCGGAAAATTCACGACAGCGCAGATAAGCATAGCGATGCCGCTCATAGCAAGCGCTTCGGGATCGGAAGAATAGAAAGAAAAGATTTCTTCTCTGAAAACGGCAGTGAGGGTGAACGCGGCGGTGGAACAGATCAGAGTCCATTTAATGCCTGCCCGTTTAAACGCGTGCCATTCGGTTTCCGATTTTTTGCCGATAGACTGCCCTGCGGTGACCATGCTCGCTTTGCCGAATCCTACGATGTAGTCCCAGTAAATATCGGCAATATTCATACAGATACTGTGGACGGCAAAGGGAATCGTGCCAAGGCTCGCCGCCATGCGGGTGAAAAGAACCATGCCTATACGCTCAAAACCCTGTTCACTGAAAACAGAAAGGAAAATAGGTGGGACTTTTTTGAAATACGCTTGGTCGGGAATGAAAGAACCTCCTTCAAGAAGGTGGTCTTTTTTCATAAGATAAATCGTCCAGCACAGACTGAAAATGGTGCTTATGACTGTACCGATTGCCGCGCCGGCGACACCCATGGCAGGAATCGGCCCCATGCCGAAGATCAGGATGAAATTCATGATGACATTCACTATATTTCCCAGAATATTTGTCTTCATGATGATTGCCGTCTGGCCGAAGCCAAGCTGGACTGCCTGGAAAAAGAGGGTGAATGAAGAAATAAAAACGGAAAGCAGCGCAATATTTCCGTAAGCGAGAGCCTCCGCCATATATTCTGTCTTTGCGCCCATAAGGTAGAAAATATCTTCGAGGAACAGATAGAAGATACCATGGATGAACAGAAGGATGATGGCTCCGATGAAAATAGATTTCTTCAGAATATCGGAGGCGTTTGTCCTGTCATTCCGTCCGGCGTCCCGGGAAACAAGAAGAGTCACGGAGGAAGCAAGAGAACGGGTAAAGCAGAGAATGACGAGCCGCGGCTGGAGGAAAATACTGACCGCCGCAATGGAAACAGCCCCCAAGGTGCCGACCATGATTAAATCCGCGGAAGCGAGGAGAATCATGAAGAGACCTTCCAGTGCCGCAGGCAATGCGATTTTTAAATATTTTTTATCGTAACTTTGGAGCATACAAGCCTCATAATTAAATGTTTTTAAAATTGTCGATTTAATATATGTACATTTTACTCTATTTGTTCAGTATTTGCAATTGATTGAATACTTTTCTCCAGAAAAACTAAAAAAATAGCAAAGAATCATTTTTTATTGTTTATGGAATACTAACCAGGATGGGGGTAAAAAGATGAAGGAGAAACTATATTGACCGTTTTCGAAGAGGGGCGTAATCTTATGTCATAAATATGATTAATATGTATTAGGAGGGAGATTGTTATGAATCATGGAGAATCAACCGTTATTGAAACGGTCAATGCGGCAAAACCGAATTTTAAGAAAGAAGAACTGCTGAACGCTATGAAGTACCGCTATGCGACAAAAAGATTCAGAGAAAAAACTATTCCGCTGGAAGACTTTGAAGTGCTTTTGGAAACGGCCCGTCTGGCTCCGACTTCTTTCGGACTGGAAACGTGGAAAATACTTGTCATTCAGGACAAAACGCTTCGTGAAGAAATGAAGGAATTCGGATGGGGCATTAAGGACAAACTGGATGCCAGCCATTTCGTGGTATTCCTGGCACGGAAAAAAGCAGATATCACTTTCGGCTCAGATTACATCAGGCATATGCTGAAAGACGTCCACCAGGTACCTGATGAAGTCTATGAATTTTACAGAAACGCTTACGGTAATTTCTCAGAAAATGATTTCAAAACGCTGGAAAGCGAACGGAGCGCTTTTGACTGGGCGGGGAAACAGGCGTACATCGTCATGGCACATATGATGGCCGTGGCAGCGCTCATGGGAATTGACTCGTGCCCCCTGGAAGGATTTATACCCAAGGAGATGGATAGGCTTTTGGGAGAAGAGCACGGCCTTTTCGATACGGAACATTTCGGGATCGCCGTGATGGCGGCTTTCGGCTACCGCGGAGAAGATGTTCATCGGAATAAGACCCGCCGTCCGCTCAGCGAATCAGTTCTTTGGAAGTAATATCAGTATGCTTTAGATCACTGTGGATTCATAGAGTCCGGCGGTCTTTCTACCGGAATGAAAGAAATATAGCAGTGCCCTTGTCTTTTAAATTTTGTCAGGACTCATATTCGTGCATCAAAAAAGAGCAGATTTTCAAAAGTCTGCTCTTTTTACGTGGGATTATTCCAGGAAAGGGACGACGGCGCTGCCGTGGGGAATGATATTGATGGTGTAGTCCGTCTTACCTTCTTTCTCTAATTGTTTCTTTGCCAGGTCCCAGGCTTCCTGTACGGTGGCGACGGGGATCTGCGGCGTTTTTTTCCGGATGATATCGAAATTTTCAGGTTTTGTTACGAAGTAGATGGTATGGGTCGTAGCGGTGATGAGGTTTTCAAAAGCGACAAAGAAGGGGATAGTAAAGCATTTGCGGAGAGCTTTTTCCATGTCTTCCAGATTATCGTATTTGAAACTGTCCAGGTAGGCCGGTGGTTCCATGATGTCATCCGCTTCGATCATGGTGATGATGATGCCGCCCTTTTTTGTTGCCATGTCGGATGACGTGTAGCACTTCGTTCCCTGGTAAAGATTTGTGTCTTTCGGGTAGCCCCCCGCGCTGACGATGGTCACATCGGCTTTCTGTTTCATGGGAACTTTCTGCATACGGTATGTTTCTTTCGCGCCTGCCGCCCATGCTTCATAGGGGTCTCCGCCGACCATGCCCGACACTTCGCCGTCAGCGTTGATAAGGGAGTGGACGAGGAAACAGGGGCGGAGCATGTCGCAGCCTTCCTGCATATCTTCGCTGACCGGATTTCCTTTTGTTTTAAGGACATGGGAATCGGGATTCAGGCCGGAGCCGACTTCGTCGCCCAGGGCGTGGCAGTGGTTCTGCTGGATGGTATCCCACCCTGCTACGCCGGGAAGGACAAGTTTGCGTCCGCCGCCGAAGCCTGCCATGTCATGGGTGGAAAGAGCGTTCAGGAGAATGACTTTGTCCGCTTCCGCGACGCGTTTATTCAGCCATACTTCCGTGCCGCGGGTGGTCACGCCCATACGGGTGAGCATGTTTTTATCCCGGCAGTCATGCTGGTACATGGCAATGCGTCGCGCCACTTCTTCTCCCACACATTCGATATTTTCCGCGTCAGTGTGCGCCCTGTGGGTACCCTGGGCGAAAACGATGAAAATGTCTTTATCAGGAATTCCTGCGAGGTTCAGTTCATTGACCACATGGACAGTGAAATCGCGGGCATGGTTCCACGCGCGGGTGATATCCGCCACGATGAGGCAGACCTTGTCGCCTTTTTGTACTTTTTCGGCAAGCGGCGCGGAGCCGATGGGGCGGCGCATACATTCGACAGTCGCTTCTTTAATGTCGCAGGCAGCTGTCGGTACACCTTCCAATACGTCGGATACATGCTCTTCGGGGAGCATGACCGTCTGGAACCCGCGGCCGAAAGGAAGTTTGTATTCTTTTAAAGCCATAATGAATCTCCTTTATTAAACCATATTTTTACAGCAATTTCACGACGGAATGATGAGCGCCATGAATTTCAGGTCGCCGTCTCCCGTATTTTCAAGCCCGTGGCAGTGGCCATCGGCGCAGTATGTCGTGTCACCCGCATGGACTTCATAGGTCTTTCCGTCGTCGGTGTAAAGATCTGTTCCGGCAAGGATGTAGTAGGACTCTGCATTTCCCCTATGCCAGTGGATGCCAAGCGAAGCGCCTTCAGGAATGGTGACTTCCGCATACATTTGAATTTTTTCATTTTTCTGTTCATCGGTCAGAAGCGGCCGGAGAGTCACTTCGCCTTTTCCTCCGAAAGCGTTTTTGCGGATGATCGGTTCAAGCATGGCAGTTCTCCTTTCCAATGATAAGTTTCTTTTATTATATGACAGAACGCGATGTAAAAACATATAATAATAAAAAGAAATCAAGGAGGAGCCATGGAAGATATTATTTTTAAAAGGCGGAGTATCCGTCTGTTCAAAAAACAGGAGATACCCGAAGAAATACTCCGGAAGATTCTCCTTGCCGGCATGTGGGCGCCGTCTCCGAAAAACCGTCAGCCCTGGAAGATGATCGCTGCTCTGGGAAAATCAAAGGAAATAATGCTCTCGCTCATGAAAGAGGGGATTGACCGATCGGAAAGAGGAGAGGGAATCATTACCGGATCCAAAGAGTATATCGCCAATGCAAGATACACGATGAAATGCATGGCCGCCGCGCCTGTCACCGTTTTCATCACCCATCCCGAAGGGAAAAGTCTCCGGGAGGATTGGAGCGCCGCTGAAAAAATCCATGAATTGAGCGATGTGCAGGCCATCGGCGCCGCCGCGGAAAATATGGCGCTTATGGCTGCGGAAATGGGAATCGGCAGCTTGTGGAACGGCAATATTTTCTTTGCCTATGATGAATTAAAAAACTGGCTGGATGCGGGAGAAATGGTGCTTGCCATGAGCTTCGGCTATCCGGCGCATCATCCGTCCCCGCTGAACCGGAAAAAAGAAGAGGATGTCATAGAGATCCGGCGGTAAGGCGTGCCGGAGGAAAGGTGTATTTCCTATAAATTGTCCGGGGGTCACTTGCAGTATAAATCACATTTGTTTATAATAAAACGCATATATGAGGAGAATATGTAATAGAAAAAGGAAGTTGGAAACGTGATACATGAAATAGCAGCGCGCCGCAGCACACGGCGTTTCATCAAAAAGAACATCCCTGAGGAAGATCTGCATTCTCTTTTGGAAGCAGCCTCCTGGGCGCCGTCGGAGCATAATGAGCAGCCCTGGCGCTTTGTGGTCGTCCGCGGAGACGCACGGAAGGAAGTGGTCCGCGCGCTGAAAGAAGGTATCAAAAGGAACCGGAGCGATAAAGCGGCCATTTTCGGAAAGGGGTATGAGAAATATATACCCGCCGCGATTTATACGGCCCGCGTGCTGGAACAGGCGCCGGTCATCGTCTTCTTCATCAACAGCAAGGGGAAGGACTACTACGGTGAATTTCCCATAGACGAGCATCTGATGGAAATGGCGGACATCCAGTCGGTGAGCGCGGCGATCCAGAATATGTGCCTGGAAGCGACGGCGAGGAATATCGGGACGCTGTGGACCTGCAATATTTTCTTCGCTTATGACGAACTGAAAAAATGGCTGAATGTGGAAGGGGAAATGGTGGCAGCCATCGCTCTGGGATACACGGATAGAGAAATCCAACCGCTCCCGCGGAAACCGCTTTCCGAAACGGTAACCTACCGCGGTGAATATCCGGCAGAAGAATAAAACGGCGGCCATATGCCATGCCTATGAAGCATCTCGAAAGGGGTGCTTTTTTTGTGCTATTTTATAAATCTTTCTGTTAAGCTATCAAGGCTTGAATTTGCGAAACTTATTATACGTTATCTCAGTAGTCAGTTTTATTTAGCTTGACAAACTGGGAGTTATCGATTTTCAATCATCAATTCTTTGCATTTCCATTCTTCTCCCAAAACATAATATGTTTCTGTCTTATCAAGAATTACATCATTAAAACCAACTGCTTTGTAACAGAAATATGCAGATTCATTATTTTCAAAAACACTTAGTGAAACCTTTTTTGCGCCATAAATTTCAAATGCAAACTTTAAACCTAACTGAAGCATCCTTTTTCCATATCCTTTGCCACGCTTTGAAGGGTCAACAACTATAAAGCCAAACCTCAACTCATCAAAGCTTTCTGGAGGTCTTCTCATTGTAAAAAAACCTACTGTCTTATCATCTTCAATAGCTGTAAAAGCCATTAGATTATTAACAAAACCAAAATTCTCTTTTGTTATCGGATATTCACCCAAAATACCTGCTGACCATTTATAAAAAGCCATTTCATCTTTACTCCAAGAAAGAATTATATCTGCATCGTTTAAATTATAAGGTTTTAATCTCAACATTATTACTTATCTCCGTCAAATTCAAATTTGTCTACACCGCTTTAATTTTCTTCTCATTTATCAATTCAATAAATGCTATCACAGTTGTTCCTATCACCGGTAGTCCATAAAGACTTAGTAAAAATCCGATGATTAGTGCTTCTATTCCTGCTTTTGTATTGTAGCATGAAGAAGTGAACCTTATGCCACGAATTCTCTGTATCAGGATCATTTTTACAGTTGGATTTTTCTTTATCTTCAATCAGAATCCTTGGTTCTATTTTTATTTCTTTATCTTTGCCAAGCCAAGTCAGTTCCAGTTTTTGTTTACTTGCCATTGTTCGTATCTCCTTTATCTATGGTCTTTGTGACACCATCAATCAGTTTCCCGAAGTCTATGGCATTTTTTGAGGTGATGACAGGTTTTCCCGTTTCCGCTTCTATTTCCCGTCTGGCATTTCCGGCAATTTTCCCACCGCGTTTTGCCACTTTTTTATTTTCTTCCAAACCTTGTGGATTGGCGGATTCTGCGATATCCTTTGTGGCGGTTTCAGCCAACATATTTAATATCAATTCGGTAGTGGACATATTGTCCCGCAGGTTTTCCTTTTTTAAACCTTTCAAGTTTTTATACTGCCTTGTGGTCATTCCGCTCCAAGCCTTTGAAATTTCATTGGTAAGAATCGCATATTCTTTACCTTCTGTCACGCCGTGGTCTTGCCAGGAGTCGGTCAGTTCTTTTCTGACCTGGATCGCCTGCAGTCTTTGATTAATCCATTCTCTTGTGTACCCTTTTTTCAGGTAGGTTTCTAACGCCCTGTCTATTGTAAGTTCAGGGTCGATGGTTTCATCCACTCTTTCTTTTCCTACTTCCGCCAGCCACATTTTGAAGGGCTCCGCTTTAGGTGAGGGAATCGACTGGATGATGCGGAATAGACCTTGCATATCAGTGACATCCGTTTTATACATTTTCCCGTCTTTGGGAGATTTTAATTTCAGTGCGTGACAAAATGTCACGACCTCGCTGCCGTCTTCTTTTAATCTTTGTTTCAGCTTTCTCCAGTATGCTCCGGCATTTCTGCTATCCGTCAAAACGTTCACTGCATCTATGATGCTGAAATACCACTCTTCTTTTTCATTGTTCCAGATAGAACGGATCCGGTTTCCTTCAAATAACTTTACGTCATTACTCATGATTCATTATCCTCCGGTATGAATTCCAAAACATCATTAGGTGTACAGTCCAAAGGGATACAAGTACATTTCAGTTTATCCAAAGCAATATTATCCGTTTCGTAATTTGATAAAAACATTGGCAGAAATTTTTGTATCACGCATTGCATCCTGATTGGTCAAATCTTTTTCTATCATCCAGTGTAAAAGTTTTTGTGACTAATTGCCAGAGCATTCTTCCATCCATCGTTTTATATATTATGTCACGCTTATATGATTTTATCTATCATGTCCGGTGGTGCACTTATATAAAACACGATGGATTTCATAATTTTTCGAGGCTGCTTAGCAGAAAAATGCAAAGAGAAATTCTCTTTCCGCGGCGGCGTGTTCAATCGGGGATCTGTGAAGCATCTCGAAAGGAGTGCTTTTTTTGTGTGCTGAAACAGGGAAATATTTTTTAGGACGGTATCGGAACATGAATTTATGAAAATAGCGAAAGATAGAAAACCTGTAACAGAATAAAATAAAAAAAGAATGAAGATTCCTTTTTGGGAATTTCCATTCTTTTTTGTTGAAACGGAAATGCAATGGTGTTCTTTCTTCTGGAAATATGTGCAGGTCAATATTTCGTTTCTTCCCACTGGGGACCGTACTTATTGTCCGGGACAGATGGTTTTACTGTAAGGTAAAGGAAGAAAAGGTTGATGAGCGGTATATAAGCTAAAAGGGCATACCAGCCGGAGTAGCCTATATCGTGGAGGCGGCGGACGGAGAGCGCAAAGTTCATGTAGATCAGAGCCAAAGTTACGGGAATTGTGATTAAGTCGGAGCGTATTCCCGGCAGTATGAAAAATAAGATAATAGAGGCGATGTTGAGCGCAAGGCCGACAAAGATGTAAATGCACAAACCGATGAGCCAATATTCCTTTCTTGTACTGCGTCCTTTGAGAGAGAGCCAGTGGGATCTTAGTCGTTTTACTCCTGCACTGAAGGTGAGATGTTTTGTTGCCTGTTCTTTTTGCGCAAAGAGAGTGTTTTCATTTGAGTTCGTCATAATTTCTCCTTTTCATGGATTTTAAATTATTATGGATCGGATATTGCTTATATAGAGGAAAGTCTTGTCATAGGATATTTTTATAATATCACTTTATTTTTTCGTTTCTTCCCACTGGGGGCCGTATTTATTGTCGCGGTCAGAAGCAATGGTAGTGATAAAGAGAAGAAAACAGCCGCATGCCAAAGAAAATACAAAGAGGGGGAAATAAGGAATCCAGGAAATGAGGTAAAAGGGAATCAGCCATTTTCCTGAACGGCCGATGTCGTGGAATCGTCTTGTATATGCGGCACAGAAAATATAGGAATTGACTATGGATGTAGCAACCAATACAATCAGGCCGTCATAAGGGATGGGATCGAACAAGAAGAATAAAATAGAACTGAAGATTATATTGAAAAGAAAAAGTCCGAGAAAAATGATAGGAAAGGCGTACCAGAATTCTTTCCGTGTGGTTCGTCCTTGGAAAGAATACCAGTGGGAAAGAAATCGTTTGTTGGCGCCTATGAAGGTAAGCGTTTTCTTTTCTGTGGGGACAGTGTTTGCTGCCGTGGGAACTTGCGCTGTTTCTGGGGATGTATCTAATGCAGGTTCCGTCGGCAAGGCTGTTATGTCGATGTGTATTTTGTCATTGTAGGCTTTCCTTTTTTCCGCATCGGATAAAATGGCGTATGCTTTTTCCAATTCGGCTATATTCATTTTTGCCGCCATCTTCAAAAAATAATCTTCTTCTTCCGTTTTGTTCAGATCGGTTTTGTATTCTTCCAAAAGGCGGATATAAGAAGCGTGTATTTCCCGGCAGGAGGCATTCGGACGAACATTTAACAAGTCATAATAGTTTTTATTATCCATAATCATTCCTCAGCTATTGATAGTAATAATATTTATTCTGATAAGAAAATTGAGTTGTTTGCAGAGGCCGGTTTTAGACCGAATAACAAAAAGAACAGAAAGGATCTGCCGGGAAACGGTTCTATTCTTTTCGTCAGGCAGATTTGTTGAAGCCTTTGCCGCGGAGTTTCTTTTCCCACTGGTCGAAGAGGAAGGTGAGGAGTATGGCCAGTCCCCAGTAGGCGATGGCGTCCGCGATGTACGGTTCCATGCGCCGATTGTAGAGGGCGGAGAAGATATCCGCTTTGGCGAACATGTCTACGACTTTGACTGTGAAGACAAGGGCGAGGAGTTTGATGGTTTTCAGATAGTATGTAAAGAAGGCGGGAAGCGCCACGACGAACGCCTGGGGAAGGACGATTCTTGTGAAAGCGCGGAAAGAGGTCATGCCCATGGCGACGGCCGCTTCATACTGGCCGTGGTCTACAGAGCGGAGGGCGCCGCGGATATTTTCTGACTGGTAGGCGGTATTGTATAAAATGAAGCAGAGGTAGACGCTCCAGTAGGGGCTTACGTCAAAAGGCTTTACTTCCGTTCCCGAAAAAGCGCTGAATACGGGCGCAAGAAGGTAGGGGAGGGAGTAGTAGACGATGAAGAGTTGGACGATGCCCGGCACGGCGCGGAAGAAGGAAACAAATACGGCAAAGAAAATGTTGATAAACATATTGTTTCCCAGACGGAGCACAGCGATAAAAGAGCCGAAGAGGATGCCGAAGAAAATACTGACGAATGCCATGAAGAGGGTATTCGGTACGGCGCCTGCTATGAAGAGGAGCGCTTCGGGAAGGACTTTGAAATCGATCATACAGTCCTCCTTATCTCTTTATGGCCCTGTTTCTGGAAGAGCCAGAATGCCGCTTCGATGGCAATGACGATGGCCCAGTAGATCAGGGCGACGGCGGTGTATGTTTCCAGACGGTGCTGGCCGAAGGCGGCATTGATGATGAGGTTGGCACGGCCCATGAGGTCGATGACGCCGATGAAGAACATGATGGATGTGTCTTTCAGTATGTTGATGGATTCGCTCACCAATCCGGGAATGGCGACAGGGAGCGCCTGGGGAGCGATGATGCTGAAAACACGACGAACAGGAGAAAGTCCGAAAACGATGGCTGCTTCATGCTGTCCCCGGTCGACAGAAAGGTAAGCGGGGCGGAGTATTTCTGAAACAACGGGGGCGTAGTGGAAAGTAAGGGAGACTAAGACGTATACGGTAAGAGGCCAGCCGTCGGGATTGATGCCGAGTCCCCGTATGATGGCGGGCAGGCAGAAATAGACAAGGTAAAGGTCGAGGATAAAGGGCATGCTCCTGTTATAAGAGAGCCATATGTCGCAGAAAGGCGCCAGAACGGGCACACGGGCAATCCTGATGACGGCGATGATCGTGCCGAAGAAGAGGCAGAGCAGGATGGACGTGATGATGACTTCCACTGTGAAAGGAAGGGCAGAGATCAGCCGGGGAAATACGCCTATGAAAAAAGAGGGGTCAAAAGTAAGCATGGAATCATTCCTTTATAAAACAAGCGGAACGGGGAGCGTTACGCTTCTTCCCTTTTCAGCATGCGCCGGAGAAAGGCGCGGGTCTGCTCCTCTTTCGGATGAGAGAAGAATTCTTTCGGATGTCCTTCTTCCACGATGAGGCCGTCTGACATGAATACGGCTTTTGTGGATATATCCTGAGCGAAATGCATTTCATGGGTGACGATGATCATGGTGATGCCGAGGGTCGCGACGGAGGCGATGGTATCCAGAACTTCCCCTACGAGTTCGGGATCGAGCGCCGAGGTGGGTTCGTCAAAGAGGATGACATCAGGTTTCGGCGCAAGAGCTCTGGCGATTCCCACACGCTGCTGCATGCCGCCGGAAAGTTCGGACGGATACATGCGGGCATAGTCTGTCATGCGGACGCGGGCGAGTTCTTCCATGGCGATTTCTTCCGCTTCTTTTTTTGTTTTGCCGTAACCGTAAATCAGCCCTTCCGTGATGTTTTCAAGGACATTCTTGTTGCGGAACAGATTGAACTGCTGGAAGACCATGGTGGATTTCCGCCGGAGTTTTTGCACTTCCGCTTTGGAAATATGGGAAAAGTCCACAGACACGTCGTCAATGGTAAGCTGGCCGGCTTCGGGTTTTTCCAGATAATTGAAGCACCGGAGAAGCGTTGTCTTTCCTGTGCCTGACGGGCCGAGAATGGAAATGACATCGCCTTTTTCTACGGTGAGATTGATATCTTTTAATATTGTGTTTTTGCCAAATGATTTTTTAATATGTTCTGCAGTGAGTATGCGGGACATGGCAGCCTTCTTTCCGTAAAACCGCGAAAATAAAAAACCGCCCCTGCGCAAAGGGACGGTAAATTCCGTGTTCCACCCAATTTCGTTTCCCCGTTGCCGGAGAAACCTTGGAAAGTCATATGACTTAAACGCTGTATCGGGCGTACCCGGTTTTCTTACTCGGGAAATTTTCTTTTCGGAAAACCGCTCGGAGAGGCACTTCAGAAAAATCACCGTACCCGTTTCCATCATCAGGGCTTTCTGAAACGGTTCTGTTCCCCTACTTTCTCCCGTCATTGCGCAGTTAAGGAATATGAAACACTATAACACAAAATTTCGGCAGGCGCAAATGGCAGGAAGAATTGGCATGGATCCCTGTTTTATTACAAACGGCCGCTGTCGATTTCATCTTTCAGGTATTCAAAAACTTTTTCCACAGGAGAATCGTTGGGAATGTTTTCCTTTGCTCCCTCTGCGGCAGCATGGAGACGGATTTTTCCGGCAGCGTTGTACTCCGTTGCGGAAAGAGTCATTACTTTTTTATAGGCCATGTTCATTCTTATCCGGTAAATGATCAGGGATAAATCTTTTTCCTGATTGGGTACTTCCACGGCAAGCCAGAAGTCGGCATAGCCGTTTTTATAACGGAGAGAGTTTGTGTCAATGGAGAAGGCTGCGCCTCTATTGTTTTTGTAAAGCTGTTTCCACTTCGCGTCAGTCGGGGGCAGGGGTGTTTCCACATAGTGCCTGTACAGATTCTTTCCATAGGTGCCGGGTATGAGCTTGTTCCAGCCGTCGTCAGGATTTTCTTTCTTTTCCGCGTGGAGGACTTTTCCGTCTTTGTCACGGGTGACAAGCGCGGCGGTGCGCCAGGTGTTTTTCGAGGTATCGAACTCCATGGTGGATACGACGGTGAAATCGGAGAATTCCAAACGCATGTCAAAGGAGGAGATGGCCTGCTCCTGACGGATGGAGTCGGTGTCGATCCATGAGGGCGAGCCATCGGCGTTTTTTATCCAGTTTTCCGCGGAAACCTGCATACCCGCAAGGGCAAGGCAAAGTGTAAAAGCAAGAGGGGAAATTTTATTCATGGGATATCCTTTCCGTTAATCAGCATGCAGTTTTTTCAGAATCCGCAGGTCTTCTTTCGTGAGGAGGGGCGTGTAGGGCTTTCCCAGGTAGAGGGAGGCCGTCTGCACGAGGGTGCGGATGTAGGGGCAGGGAATATGCATCAGCTCCGCCAGATCAAGGACAGGGCCGAGGCCGCAGGGCAGGTCTTCTGTGAAGTAGCGGTACTCCGTAGAGGACGGGCCCTTTACGGCGCGGTAGGAAGGATTTTCTTTCAAAACCTCTTTCAGCGTATTTTTCTTTTCGGGCCAGAAAGAGTTAAGCACTTCCAGCAGGGGGGATAGGCGGATGCCCAGCGCTTTTCCCACGGCAAGGCGTTCTTCGTCGCAGTGTTCCATGAAGGAAATGACGCGGTCAGTCATGGGGTCACCGAAGAAATAGAAATCTTCTTTGTTCTCTATACGGGTCACGTTGAAGAGAGAGGCGGTGACATGGATGACAGGGTTTGTCGCCGAAAGGGAAGTGGACGCGAAAGAAGCGGTTTTCACTACCCGCGGCGCAAGGCGATGAAGGAAGGCGCTGACAGCTTTATCATCACCGGCAGCGGAGTAAGCGATTTCTTCTTTGATTCCTTTGATGAGGATTTCAGATCCGTCCTCTGAAAGGGAAGCGATAAAGGGCATATTGGCCGTTTCCCCGATGGTCAGAGGGGGTATATCCTGTCTTTTTGAAAGAGCGCGGTATGCTTTGAGGGCGCCCCAGCAGCCGTTGAAAAAAAGAATGGATTGATGCGCCTGCAGGTGGGGCGCGATTTCAGAAACAACCGTTTCGTGGTCTGCCGCCAGCGTGCAGACGAGAAGAATGTCGCCATAATGCACGGCGGTTTTCAGATCCGTCGTGCTTTCCAGTGAAAATGACCCGGTGCAGGCGCCGCTCGCTTTTACGGGAAATTGATTCCACTGTTTTGCCCGTTCTTCACGGCGGGTATAGATGAGACTCGAAAGCCCGAGTGTTTTGAGAAAGCAGGCGGCGGCGACGGCCGTATTGCCGGCTCCGATAATTGTTATTTTCATAAGTCTCTCCTTTATTTCTTATTTCATTATAAACGGGAGAAATATTTCTTCAAGCGGAGAATTGGTATAATAAAAAATGGAGGCGCATCATGGCGGGAATTTTGACGGATATGGAAAGCGCGGAAACTTTTAAGGCCTATGAGAGCTATCTCCTGGGACAGCCGGCAAAGGCGGGAACCGTTTTGCGGCAGGGCGCTTTTTTCTATATATGGAAAGAAAAATTTGAGACGGACGGCACTGTTTTGCAAACTTCTTACGGAACGGTGGTGACCACGCTGGATTCGGAAAGCAAAACTCTTTTCGCCTGCCGTGAATTTTTGGGCGCCCGCCGCTTGCCTTCCGGTGTCACTGCGGCGCTGTCGGAAAAAGGAATATACATTTTTCCGGACGGACTTTGGACGCCCCGGGAAGACTTTGCGGAATGGAAACGGGAAATCGATTTCACGATGTACGCGGTGACTGCCGAAGAAGCGGGAACGCTTTACGGCATCAGCGGAAAGACGGTGGCGTCCGATTGCGAGAGGGGCGTCTTTAAAAAATCGGAAGCAAGAAAATCAGGAAAGAACTGGCTCATTACGAAACAGGCGGCCGATTTTCGTTATGGCGGCGGCAGTGAACCGGCTGCTCCCATGAATCCGCTTCTTCTCGTGTTTACGACGTTGGAAGCGGCGGATCTGTGGAACCGCGACAGCGGTGATGTGCGTTCGGCGGCCTCCGGCGCGGGACATCGGGCGGCGCGGATGGCGGACGGTGACCGGCGGAAATCCGGACGGAGCTGGATTGTTACAAGAGATGCCATGGAACGTCTTTATGGCCCGCCGGTCTTTGAAAAAATGCGGGAAGCGGTCCGTACCCTGGTATAATATGTATTTCTCCTACTGCCGGATTCTGCTACAATAAATAAGTGTAAGGAACAATTACGGGCAGGCATGATCATGACAGGCATGAGTGCAGGAATGGTCATACGGGAAGCGTATGAAAAACGGCTGCCTGATTTTTAAAACGATCTGATATGATGAAATCACCGGAAAACGGAAAGGAGAATGAACAGATGAAAGTTGAAGACATTATAAGCCATGTGGATCATACGCTGCTGAAAGCGGCGGCAAGCTGGGAGGAAATACGGAAATTGTGCGATGAAGCCGTGAAATACCATACCGCGTCCGTCTGTGTGCCGTCTTCTTATGTAAAGAAGATTCGGGGAAATTATCCCCGCCTTACCATCTGTACGGTGGTCGGGTTTCCTTTGGGCAACGGGAACAGCGAGTCAAAAGCAGAAGAAACGATTCATGCCCTTGATGACGGCGCCGATGAAATTGATATGGTCATCAACATAGGGGCAGTAAAAAATAAAAATTATGATTTGGTCACGGAAGAAATCGCCGTCCTGAAAGAAATAGCGGGCGACAAAATTCTGAAAGTGATTGTGGAAACCTGTTATCTGACAGAGGAAGAAAAAATCCGTCTTTGCGAATGTGTCACGAAAGGCGGGGCGGACTATATCAAGACATCCACAGGGTTCGGTACGGCAGGCGCTTCTTTGGCGGATATCGCACTTTTCAGAAAACACATCGGGAAAAATGTAAAAATCAAAGCGGCGGGAGGTATCCGTACAAGGGAAGATATGGAAGCTTTCCTCACGGCAGGTGCGGACCGCATAGGCGCCAGCGGAGCGATCAGGGCGCTTTACGGAGAATAGCGGCCCTGTTTCCGGATAAAAAAAGACAGCAAGCCTTACCATGGGAGTGCTGTCTTTTTTGTGTTTTACGCCCGCACATTTTCTCTGTAAAAAAGGTTATGGGCCTTTCCCTGTTCCGTGGGGAGAAGGAGGCCGTTTCTTTCTGTGATGTACCCGTCTTTTAAGAGGGAACGGCAGATTTTCCGGGTGAAGGTTTCCGGCCATTTCATGTGGACGGAGAGGGTGGAAAGAGCGTTTTCCCGTGATTCCTCTTTAGTGCCCGCATGGAAAAGAAGATGCTGGAGAAGCGTTTCCCGTCCGAACGCGAACCGCTGTTTTTTTCGCTGACGGAAAGCCGCCAGGATACCTGTGGCAGGAGCGAAAATCAGGGAAATGATGAAAAATACGCCGAGAACGGCGGCCATCATGCCTGCCAGAGACGAGTCTGAAACAATCGCGCCGATGATGCCTAGTACTGCGCCGGCCGTACCGAGAAGACAGCTGAGCACGAGGCGTCCTGAAAGCGTCCTTGTCCACAGAGCGGCAGTCATGGCGGGAATGATCATAAATGCGATGACGAGAATCGAGCCGATGGACTGGAAGGACGTGACCGCCACAAGGGAGACGAGGCTCATCAGGCCGTAGTGGATGATGGCGGGAGAAAATCCCAGTACACCTGCCAGGACGGGATCAAAAGTAGCCAATTTTATTTCTTTATAAAAAAGGGAAATGACGGCGACGGAAATCACAAGAACTGCACCGCCCGTATACAGGCCTTTTGCGCCGAGATCCATCCCGTTTATGATCAGGCGGTCGAAGGGGGCAAAAGCAAGTTCTCCCAAAAGAATGCAGTCCGTGTCCAGATGGACATTGCCCGCGTACCGTGTCACGAGGATGACGGCGATACTGAAGAGCAGGGGAAATATGAGGCCGATAGCGGAATCGGAGGCGACGAGCCTGCTCTGGTAGAGGAGTTCAATCAGCCACACTGTAAGGACACCCATGAGGGACGCGCCGATAATGAGGAAGGGCGAGTCCAGGCTGCCGACGGCAAGGAAAGCGAGTACGATGCCGAGGAGGACGGTATGGCTGATGGCGTCAGTCAGCATGGACATGCGCCGGAGGACGAGGAAGTTCCCCGGCAGGGCACAGGCGGCTGACATGAAGATGGCGATAAGAAGTATTTCAGCAAAAGAATTCATAATCGGTCTCCTTCCATGAGGGCGGTCATTTTCTTTTTATGGAAAGATCGGGAAAGGATACCCCGCTGCGGCGCCAGTAAAAGGCCGGGAATAACGAAAAAGGATAATGCCACGACGATGGCGGGGCCTGTAGGCATTTTGGGAATAAGAGAACTTGCCGTCGTACCGATAGCGGAGGACAGCGCGCCGATGACGGCAGACAGAAGGATCATCGGTTCAAGACGCCTTGTCCACTGCCTTGCGGCAACGGCAGGCGCGATGAGCATGGCGCTCATGAGGATAATGCCTACGGCCTGGATGGAAAGAAGGACGGTGATCGTGGCAAGAAAGGAGAGGAATACATTCAGCTTGCCCCGCGGAAATCCGAGAACTGCGGCATAGTCCGGATCAAAAGCCATAAGTTTCAATTCTTTTCTGAAAAGGAAAATCAGGAAAAGGGTAAAAATAGAAATAGATCCTGTGAGAAGGACGTCGCGGTAAAGAATAGTAGACGCCTGTCCGAAAATAAATTGATTCAATCCGGACTGGTTGGCATTTCCTGTATGCTGGATGATGGAAGACAGAACGAGACCCGCGCCGAAAAAAGAGGAAAGAACGGAGGCGAGGACACCGTCAAAAGGAAGTTTCGTATAATGGCGGGCAAGAAGGATAAGGGACAGTGCGGCAAGGGCGGACAGAAAAGCGCCCAATAAAAGGCCTTCCAATGTTTTCACGCCGAGAAATAGAAAAGCCAGCATGATTCCCGGATAGGACGAATGGGAAATACCGTCCCCCAGAAGCGCTTCCCTGCGGAGGACGATAAAAGATCCCACCACGCCGCAGAGCACGCCTAAGATAGTCGTTCCTGCCAGGACGATTTGAAATGTATAGTCCCGCCATAAAGGTAAAGAAAAGAAAGCGGCCGGTTCCATGGTCAGACTCCTTTCGACGGAGAAAAAGTTTTTTCGATATTTTCTTCCGTGAAAACATCCCGTACGGATCCTGCTGCTATAAGGCGGCGGTTGATCATGGCGACATGGTCGAAATAAAGAGGGACGGTGCGGAGCGCGTGGTGGACGACAAGGATCGTCTTTCCGCGGCTCTCCATTTCTTTTAAAATGCGGACGATGATTTTTTCCGTCTGCATATCCACGCCTTTAAAGGGCTCGTCTAAAAGGTAGACAGACGCTTCCTGCGCAAGGGCCCGGGCCAGGAAAACGCGCTGCTGCTGTCCCCCGGAAAGCTCATTGATCTGTCTGTCTTTGTAACTGTCCATGCCGACTCGGGCAATCATTTCCTCCGCGATCAGACGGTCGCCCTGCGAGGGAGCGCGGCACCAGCCGATGTGGCCGTACCGTCCCATGAGGACGATATCTTTTACTGTGGCAGGAAAATCCCAGTTGACTGAACCGTTCTGCGGGACATACGCGATTTTCCGCCGTGCTTTTTTCGCATCGGTTTCGCCGTCTATGGAAAAACGGATCCGCCCTGAAACGGGGGCAAGCAGGTTCAGTATAATTTTTAAAAGGGTAGACTTGCCCGCGCCGTTCGGTCCGACGATTCCCATAAGTGAGCCTTTCGGGATATTCAGATCCAAGTCCCATAAGACGGGCTGGCGGTCATAGGCAGCGGTGATGTCTTCCAGTTCGATAACGTGTTCCATGATGACACCTCCAAAAGATATTTCATGAAATGAAAGCGCACGGAACGAGGGGATCCCCGATCCATGCGCCGGAAATTCAAAATGTTCAGCGGAGCGCTTCCGTGATTGTCTTTATGTTGTGCTCGTACATGCCGATATAAGTGCCCTCTTTCGTGGACTCGCCGCCAAGAGAGTCGGAGTACAGTTCGCCGCCGATGGAAACATCGAAGCCCCGTGCTTTGACAGCAGCCTTTAGAGACTCGATGGTTTTATGGGGGACGGAAGATTCCACGAAGACCGCTTTGATTTTATGATCCGCGATGAAAGCGGCCAGCGTGCTGATGTCGGAAGTGCCTGCTTCGCTGGCGGTGCTGATTCCCTGGATGCCTTTTACCTCAAATCCGTAATCTCTGGCGAAATAAGCAAAAGCGTCATGGGCGGTGACGAGGATACGGGAATCTTTCGGAACAGATTCCACTTCCTTTCTGATGTATTTGTCCAGGTTGTCCAGTTCGGCGAGGTAAGCGTTCAGATGATCTTCATAGTATGATTTGTTCTTCGGATCTTTTTCCGAAAATCCTTTTGCTACTTCTTTCGCGGCGGCTTTCCAGTTCTTTACAGAAAACCAGATGTGGGGATCTTTCGTTTTTTCACCGTCCTCTTCAAAGTCGAGGAGCGTTTCGGAAGGAATGCCGTCGCTTACCCGGATCGTGGGTTTCTTCTGCGCGTGGAGATTATCGAAAATCGCGCCCATTTTCCCTTCCAGATGGACACCGTTGTACACGACGATATCCGCTTTGTTCATGGCGTCCACATCGCCGGCACCGGCCTGATAAAGATGAGGATCCACACCGGCTTTCATGAGGCCGGATACTTCCACTTTATCCCCGCCGATCTGCCGGGCGAGGTCGGTGAGCATCGTCGTGGTGGCGACGACTTTCATTTTGCCGGCAGAATCGGAAGCGGGTGCAGATTTTCCGCAGCCTGAAAAAGACAGGGCCGCCGCGCCGAGTATGGCGAGGGGAATGCAGAGACCAAAAACTATTTTCTTTAACATGAGAAATTCTCCTTTGTGTTTATTTAATAATGACCCGCAAATTATTTGAGAGTAATTATCATATAAGGTATAGTAGCATATAAGTCGGCATATGTAAATATTTAAAATTGGTATATCTAATATTTAAATAAAGTATGTCATATAAAATAAATAATATATTCCGAATAAAAGGATTCTTGAAATAATGGAACATGGAAAGAAAGCATATGGGGAGGACTCATTTCAAAAGACAGGAGGCAGGGGATTCTGCAGACCTTTGCGCATTTCCCGCATGAAAAAAAGACGGCAGGGTCCGAAAAGCGGAATCGCCATCTTTTTTATGTTTGTACATGTATTTTATATCTCAGCTGTCACGGAGGGCGCGTTTCAAAATTTTGCCGGTCGCGTTTTTCGGAAGAGCGTCAAGGGGAATAAAACGTCTCGGTATTTTGTAAGATGCGATGTTTTTTACCATGTGCTTGCGGATCTTGTCTTCGTCAAAGGCAAAGCCTTCCTTCATGACCACATATGCCCATACCGACTGTCCGCGGAGCGGATCGGGATGGCCTACGACAGCGCATTCGCCGACGCCTTCCACTTCATAGATGCAGTCTTCCACTTCGCCGGGATAAATATTTTCACCGTTCATGATGATCAGGTCTTTGATGCGGTCTACAATGTAAATGTATCCGTCAGCGTCCATGTATACCAAGTCGCCGGTACGGAGCCAGCCGTCTTTATCGAGTACTTTCTTTGTTTCTTCCGGTTTTTTCCAGTAACCTTTCATCACGTTGTCCCCGCGTACGGCGAGTTCGCCAACCGTGCCCGGAACGTAAGGCCCTTCCTTATCAGTGATGACTTTTACCTCTACACCGGGGAGCGCGGGACCGGAAGTGAGGTATTTCGGCTTAGCCGTGGGGAGGATGGAAACGACGGGAGACGCTTCTGTCAGGCCGTAACCTTCCTGCACGGGGTGGCCGAACCGTTCATAGAAAGACTGCGCCACAGGCTGGGGAAGGGATGCGCCGCCGGAAACAAAGGTGTGCACCGTTTTCATGCTGCTTGGTTCGCCGCGGCGGGCAAGCAGGTTGTAAAGCGGCGGCACCATAATCGCGATGGTGACGGAGTATTTCATGATCGTATTGATGATTTCCGTTGGGCTTTTGGATCGGAGGATGACGATGGTGGAATGGTGGTACAAACTTCCCAGCACCACGGTGGTCAGACCGTAGCAGTGGAACATGGGGAGCACGCAGAGCACTTTGTCCTCCGGTTTGAAACGGACTACGGCAGTGTACTGTTCCACGTTGCGCACCTGGTTCTTGTGGGTGATCATGGCGCCTTTCGGGCTTCCTGTCGTACCTGATGTATAAATCAGGGCGCATACGTCATCTTCTGTCAGATCTGCCGGGAAGGCAGGAGCCTTCGGCGCGTTTTCCGCGGATGCGCGGTAATCCAGATCATGGATGTCGATGAACGGCATGGAAACGGTAAGGGGCATATCGGAAATCAGGAGCTTCGACTCCGCGTCGCGGAGAATGAAATCCACCTCGCGGTCAACAAGAGAATTGTTTATCGGAACGATGATCGCGCCGAGACTGACGACCGCCATGTATACATACACGAACTCCGCACGGTTTGCCGTGTACAGGCCCACCGTGTCGCCGCGGCGGATGCCCATGGCATGCAGCGTATTCCTGTAATTTTCCACTGCTTTTTCAAGCTGGCCGTAAGTGACATTGGATTCGCCTGTCATTGCAAGACTTTTCGGGTCTGCATTTTTAAATATTTCATGAATAAACATAGATTCACCTCTTTGGTAAGAATGCGTACTTATTGTAGCAAAAATCGACCGTCCGTTCAAATAGGACAGAGGATATCGAAATTGTGCTATACTGTTGTAAAAGAAATCATGATCAGGGAGGCTCTATGAAAGCAGCGCAGATGACAAGAGAAGACGAAATCCGTTCCATCAGCCAAAAGTATGAAATGGATAAAGAGAAAGTGCGGGACATACTCGAAAGAGGTGTTCGCTATGCAGATGCGGACAAAGCGGCGCTTTTTGCCTGCATGACGGGAAAGGATATCGAGGAAGTACTGGCGCTCCGCAGGGAAGAGCCCTGGGGCCGTGTGCAGGTCAGGCTGGGCATCACGGGAGACAGGTATGATGAAAAATATTTCCGCCACCGTGCCCGCCGGCTGCATCGTTTCTATGGCGTGGAAGAAGACCGCGCGTTTAACGCCTTGAAGGAAGGATACCCGAACCATTGGATCCGCCTTGCTTACCTTCTCGAAGTGAAGACGGGAAAGAAGATGGAAGAAATTCTGGCGGTAAAAAAGAAAACGATGAAATGGAAAGAGTGGGCGGAAATCAATCTGGGAGTAAAGCCTGAAGATTTTTCGCAGTGGATCATGGAAACAAGAAACCCCGCTTTGAAACCGAAGTAAGCAGGAAATCAAAGTCCGACAAGATAAAGAAGAGAATATAAAAACAATAAGCAGGGAAAAGGAATAAAGATGAACGAGGACCATCGCTGATGCGGTGGTTTATTTTTTTATCGCAGTGTGTACAGGCCCATTTCTTTTTTGAAAAAAACAAAGAAATTCGATATAATAAATCAGTTATATCAGGAAGAAATTCTCCGGAAGATAAAGAAAGAAGGATAAAATGTATCTCATTGATACTTATGATGTGATTGTCGTCGGCGCGGGACATGCGGGGTGTGAAGCGGCTCTGGCCGCTGCCCGCATGGGATGTCGCACGCTTCTTACGACGATTTCACTGGACAATGTGGCCATGATGCCATGCAATCCCGCTGTCGGCGGGCCGGGCAAGAGCCATCTTGTAAAGGAAATAGATGCTCTCGGAGGGGAAATGGGTATCGCCGCCGATGCGACGGCTGTCCAGATGCGCATGCTGAACCGGGGGAAAGGACCGGCGGTATATGCCCTCCGTGCCCAGTCGGATAAAGGCGCTTATCACCGCTATATGAAAAATGTGGTGGAAAATACGGAAAACCTGGATCTGAAACAGGTGCAGGTCATGGATATCATCGTGGAAGACGGAAAGTGCGTGGGCATTACTACCGAATTGGATGAAGAATACCGGGCAAAAGCTGTCATCTTATGTACCGGTACGTACCTGGACAGCATGATCATCATCGGCGATACCATGTATTCCGGCGGTCCAAACGGCATGCGTCCTTCTGTGGGGCTGTCCGCCAATCTGAAAAAACACGGGCTGGAAATTCTCCGTTTCAAAACGGGGACGCCATCCCGCGTAGACAGGCGGAGCCTTCATATGGACAAAATGGAACTGGAAGAAGGCGATCCGGAGAATCATGCTTTTTCCTTTATGAGTGAACGGAAAGACAGAAATAAGCGGAACTGCTGGCTTACGTATACCAATGAAAAGACCCATGAAATCATCAGGGAAAATATTATGCGCGCTCCCAAATATGCGGGAAAAATTCATGGCATCGGCGCCCGTTACTGCCCTTCCATCGAAGACAAGGTCGTCCGTTTTGCGGATAAGGACCGCCACCAGCTCTTCGTCGAACCTGAGGGACTGGACACCACGGAAATGTACGTGCAGGGCATGTCCACCTCCATGCCGATCGATGTGCAGTATGCTTTCCTCCGCACCATTCCCGGGTTTGAAGATGTGAAAATGATGCGGCCCGCTTATGCCATCGAATATGATCTGCTCGATCCTCTCCAGCTCTATCCCACGCTGGAAGTGATCAAACTTCCCGGCCTTTATTCCGCGGGGCAGTCAAATGGTACGAGCGGTTACGAAGAGGCAGCTGCCCAGGGACTCGTGGCGGGGATCAATGCCGCGCTCAAAATACAGGGAAAAGATCCGTTTATCCTTGCCCGCCATGAAGCATATATCGGATCTCTCGTGGACGATCTCGTCACCAAGGGCGCTGACGAACCCTACCGCATGATGACAAGCCGCAGCGAATACCGCCTCATTCTGAGGCAGGACAATGCCGATCTCCGTCTCACCGAAAAAGGACATAGTATCGGTTTGGTGGGAGAAGAACGGTATGCTCGTTTCCTGGAGCGGAAAAAGAAATATGAAGAAGCTATGGACTATATCCGTACACAGCGTTTTACCCCGAAAGAAGAGATCAATCGGGCCCTGGAGAGCATGGGAACCGCACCCCTGACGACAGGTACCGGGGCCGATCAGATTCTGAAACGGCCTGAAATGACCTATCGGAAAATGATGGAAACGCTCGGCTGTCCCTCTTTTGATGAGGAAGCTGTGGAAGAGATGGAAATCACCGTGAAGTATGAAGGCTACATCGCAAGGCAGGAAGCAGCCGTGCGGAAAGCTGCCCGCATGGAAAATGAAAAACTTCCCCTTGATATGGATTACCTGTCCCTTGACGGTATTTCCACAGAAGCGAGACAGAAAATGGATAAAATCCGCCCCCTCTCTCTGGGGCAGGCGGCGAGAATTCCCGGCGTTTCCCCAGCGGATATATCGGTGCTGATGGTGTATGTGAAGCAGCGCAAAGGAAAGAAAAGCGCGGAATAAAGAAGGTTAAAAATAAAAACGGCAAGCCCTGTTTTGGGAATGAGGAATATGATTTTCCGGGCGGATACTATTTCTGTTTAAACCGTTTTTTTCAAAGGATGGGAACTATGTTATACTTGAAACTGGAAACGGTATCCGCCGGCCGGCGGAAGTTTTTGCATCATTGCTTGAAATATATGAATTGAAGAAAGGAATGTGTGCTAATGGATTCTATTTTTATCGTTGTGGCTTTTTTTATCGCTGTTTCACTTTTGAGTATCCCTTGTATGATGTATTATAAGAAAAAAGAGAAGAAGGAACATCAGCTTATCAGTGAAAACAGAGATCAAGCCGTGCTGCAGATCTATGGGGATCCCATCCGGATTGACGGGAAAGTTTTTTCCGAATATGAACACATGGGAAGTAAGCTTTCTTACTATACCGTAGTGCTTCCGGAAGGCCGCCATACGCTGGAGGCGAAGTTCCAGACAACATCCGCCGGTGTTTCGGGCAATCAGAATTATAAGATGCCGGAACCGATTCCCTGTGATTTGTTTTTAGAAAAAGGTTTTGTTTATACGGCGGGTATTTATTTCTATTCGCCCAAGAGCCGGTATGAGTATTACAAAGGGGAAGTAGGAGAAGCCGTTTTTTCAAAAGAATTGTCTGTAACAGGATCGACTTCTTATGGAACAGCGTATGTCATCGTATATAAGGATAAGGATGCGGACGGCAACTTGATCAAGGCGCCTGCCTGTCCTGAAGAATAAACAGGGCGCGGATCGGGTAAGCCTTTGCTATAAATGGCAGTTCTTTTCGGTCCGCTGCTGAAACGGAGTAGAGTAATCTATTCCGTTTTTTTACAGGAATATGATGGTGAGAATATCGTGGAAACAGAAACGATTGCAGCGCTTGTGTTGCTGGCGGCCATGGGATGCCTGGTGCTAAGTATATATAAAGTAAAAGAATGGTACCGGAAGAATACCCGGGCCGCAGATTCGAATGCCTGCGAACAGGAAAAAGTGAATTTGAAAATGATGGAACAGGCGAGACGGCGGGAGCAAGTTCTCAAGCCTGAACCGCCGCCGGACGGATATACGGAAATCGCGGCTCCTTTTTGGGGACATGGATTGTTGGATTTGAAAAATATGCTTTTGGCGGTTCTGCTGTTTGTCTTTTACGGACTGGCAGTGGAATATGCAGGTACGCATCCGTTTTTGAACGGCGGAGAGAAGCTTTTTATAGTATTCCTTCTTACGGTTCTTATGTGCTGCGCGGCCATTCGGATATATCGCAGGGTGTATTTCGGGTATCGTATATACCTGCCGGAAGATTCGCCGGGGATGGTGGTGTACAATTGGTACTGGGGGCGGCGCTTTTTTTCTCTGTACCGGATCCCGCCTTATAGAGGCTGCGTATCCGTGTGTTCCGTAGATCGGTATGAGGTGCGGGATGATGAAATCCGTATCTACGGAAAGTTTGTTCATACAGGAACCGATGTCACCATACAGGGCTTTAATGATAAAGGGCTGCCCGTTGGGCGCTTCTTTGGCGAAGAGGAGGAAAAACAAATTTTAAATAGGCTGGAAGCGATGCGGAAAACAGGTACGGGAAGCGAGATATGAGATAAGAAAAAGCTGTCAGAAGGCGAAAGTCGGATTTTTGACAGCTTTTTCATTTGCTGATGAAAACGGCGCTCATGGCAAGACGTCATCCTAAGCGGATGTGAAGGATCTGCTGCCGTGGTGAGGAAAGCGGTAAGAAGATAAAAGCATCAGCTGTGAGCTGTCAGCTGCAAGCTAAATATTCTTTTACGGTTTGAGTCACTATGGAATGCGAGTATCCTCCATTACTGGTGCGGGCAGCTGATTCACAATTGTCGGTTTTAGGAGCCGGCAGCTTACGTCCGATTATGTTTTATCGGCGGCTGTCAGGTTCCGTTTTCTTTTTCCCGCTTTTTCAAGAAGGTCATGAAGGGTATTTTTATCTGCCCTGTCCAGTGCTGTTTTTATTTGAGAAAGGCTTTCTGTGAAACGGTCGATTTCAAGAAGCAGGTTTTCACGGTTGGCAAGGAATAAATCTGTCCAAAGGGGGCTGTTAATATCCGCTACTCTTGTTTCATCACGGAATGATCCGCCTGTAAAGTACTTTGTGTCTTCTTTCAGGGAAGGGCTGTTTATCAGCGCCGCCGCAAGGACGTGGGTCAGGTCGCTGGTGTAGGCGATGTGGCGGTCGTGTTCTTCCGGTGTGATTGACGGCACGTGGCGGCAGCCGAGAGCCAGCGCCATGTTTCGGAGCAGTTCCACACTCTCCGGGCGGTTCGTTTTATCGGGAAGAAGGATATAATTTGCTCCGCGGAAAATGTCCGGATCCGCCCGGGGAAGTCCTTCACCTTCATGTCCGCACATAGGGTGGGATGAAATGAAATCTATGCCCGGCGGAAGTATTTGCCGGATATCATCGGCAAGGTTTCCTTTTACGCCGGCGATATCGGTCATGATCGTGTCGGAGCGGAAGTCCGGCAGGTGATCTTTCACAAAGGCGAGTGTCGCTTTGGCAGGTGTGCAGAATATAACAATGTCCGCGTGTTTCAGGTCACTGATATCGATGGAATCCACTATGCCCTGCCGAAGGGCGGCCTCTGCCGTCGATAATGTCCGATTGATGCCGATTACTGCCGCTCCGAGTTCCTTCAGTCTCATGGCAAAGGAACCGCCCATCAGACCCAGGCCGATAACGGCCGCTGTTATTTTGCTGAAATCCATTTTTATACTCCTGTTTCCGGTTTAAAATAGTATACCTTTCAGGCAGATTGTTTTATTGTCTGCATTATAGCACAGCACCCCATGGAGAACAGGTTTTACAGGTTATGAGAAACAGGGCGAAAAAAATACCGGAAGTTTGTTTTTACTCCCGGTATTTCTTTCGAAGGTTTGCAATTATTCCATTTGTATATATTTCTTTAAGGTTTCAATTTCTCCCGTATAAATATATCCTTTTCCGATTTCCAGAACGAGGGGTGTTTCTATTTTTTCATCTTTTACATTTTTTCCATGTTCCAGAAGGGAGACAAGAATATCACGGGGGACGTCAAGATTGGTGGGAAGGCCGATAGACTGGAGGACGTACTTGATCCGTTCCGCCGTGCCCCGCTTGGTGAGTCCCAGAATTTCAGAAGCGCTCGTGATCATGTACATGCCTGCCGCCGTCGCTTCCCCGTGGGTCAGGCGGAGATCATTGAAACGGTAGTATCTCTCTGCCGCGCCGCCCAGTGTATGGCCGAAATCAAGGATACGGCGCTCACCTTTGTCTTCGGGATCGATTTCCACATAGTGTGCCTTGATGGTAATGCAGCGGCGGATGATTTCCGGAAGAACACGAAGGATATCCTGGTCAGAGGCGGCTTTTTCAAATATTTCAAAGAGGTCCTTGTCTGCCACGCAGCCGATTTTAATCGCTTCGCCGAGGCCGTTATGGAAGAAACGGGCAGGCAGTGTGCGGACCATGGCAGGATCTACATACACGGCTTTGGGCTGGTAGAATGTACCGATGAGATTTTTTCTTCCATTGATATCGATGGAGATTTTCCCTCCGATGGCGCTGCCGATCTGTGCCAGGAGAGAAGTGGGCACCTGCACGTAGGGAGTCCCTCTCCGGTAAGTTGCTGCAACAAAGCCTGTCACATCGCCGACGACACGTCCGCCAAGGCCGATGAGCAGATCTCCTGCGCAGAACCCGAAGTCTGCCAACGCCTCGCATACACGGCTCACGACAGAAAGGCTTCGGCTCTTTTCGCTCGAAGAAAGAACGATCTGCTGTACGTTCAGGTTCTCTTTTTCCAGCTGGCGTTTCAAATCCTGGCCATACAGTTCGTCAATTCCTTCTTCCGTGATAATGACTGCGCGCCCGTGACCCGACAGGGGGGAGGTTTCTTTTCCCAGGCGGCCGATGATGCCTGAGTCGATTATCACATCATAAGAATCATTCCCTAAATTGATATGTACCGTATCCATGATTTGTCTCCCTGTAAAAAAGTATTTATAAAGTATTTACCATATATATTATATCATTTTTTCTCTGAAAGACTCCACCGGCGGCGACATGGGGCGGAAAAGAGAATTTTACCCCGATAGGAAATACATTTTGAAGGCAAATAAAAAAAGCCGCCTTTTGGCAGCTGTGCATTTCTGGTGCGCCCAAAGGGATTTGAACCCCCGACACACGGTTTAGGAAACCGCTGCTCTATCCAGCTGAGCTATGGACGCGTGTACATGTCATATTTTATCACAAAAAAGGCAGAAATGGGAGTTTGCAAATAAAATGGAATGAAAGAGACAAAACGGGGAAATGATTTTCATTTCTGCCGATGTCGGAACGGAAGGAAATCATTTTTTCTTTTAGAAAGTTTTTATTTCTTATGTACACAGCAGGCGGACAAATACAGGGGTGATTGGGAATGAATTCTTTTATTCGCTTTTTTTCTTTCTATTTTGCACGTATTCGTTGTCAAGAGGGGAAGAAAAATGGATGATTGGAAGAAAGGGGGACAGATGGAGAAAAAGTTATTCACATGCATATCGGGGGTATCCTGTGAGAGTGAAAGTGAGAAAGATATACGATAAATACGGAATATTTTTCATTCTCATTTACGGAGTGGCAAAAAGGTTATACACAGTTATGCACAGCTTGTGTGTCTTTTTGGGATGGACAGGCGGAAAAAAGTCTTGATTTATCGCGAAAAGAGAAAAAACAGATTGTTTTTATCCACATGATGTGAATAGTTGTGAATAAGTTTGTGAATAATGTGAATAAGTGTGATTTTTATCGAAAGAAAAACGCAGCGAATGAAGTTTCGGGGAAATCATGTTCGCCGCGGTGAAGCTTGATTTTATGGGAAATCGGAAAAAGCCAGATCTGCTGTTTCTGATAATATCGGTTTTCTCATTATCAAGAAAGAGGCTTAAATGAGAGTGGGAAAGAATTTCTTTATTTTTGTAAAAATTTTTGTTTACTGCTTTTGCGGCAGATTTATTTTCCTGCACCGGAAAAATGACGGAGTGGGTGTTTATCTGTCTTCTGATTTCACCAGCAGGCCATGTTGTGGCTTAGAAGGTCCGTTCCGGCTTTTGCCAAAAGGCATAAAAAAGGATAGAATATTTACAATATAGCTGTTATTTTTTAAGGAGATGTTCATCATAGACTTCAAACCGTTTACAATTGAAAAAAGAGAGTATATCGACAACTTTTTTCATGTCCATCATTATGAGGGGATCGACTGTTCATTCAATACACTTTTTTTATGGCAGGAAGCGTACCATACGCAGTGGGCGGTAGAGGAGAATATCTTATTCGTCCGTGCGGGGGAAGGGGAGAATACGTTTTTTATGCCCCCTTTTGCCGGTGAAGGGGCGTCTTTCGGCCGCGGCATGGAGATTATCCATGAATGCCTGGAGCGCGAGGGAAAACCGTTTATCATTAAGGCTGCTTCACCCTGGGTGCTGGAACAGATCAAAGCCCATTGCCCGAACCGGTATGAATTCACTGCGGATCGGGATAATTGGGAATATGTATACCGTACGGCAGACATGATCAATTTATCGGGAAAGAAACTCCGGATGAAGAAAAATCATCTGAACGCTTTTCTCCGCCAGTACGGTGATTATACATACGAGTCCATCACGTCGGAAAACAGGGAAGACGCATGGCAGGGGATTGAAGACTGGTTTGAACGGCATGGAGACATTGCGGAAGAAAAAGAAGCGCTGCAGCGGTGTTTTGCCAATTGGGACGCTTTGAAATTGAAAGGCGCCATTATCCGCATTTATGGAAAGGTAGAGGCCTTTACGAACGGAGATTTGGTCAATCCCCGGGTGGCGCATATTTTCTTTGAAAAGGCAAATCCGAATATCCGCGGGCTGTATCAGGCAATCAACCGCGATTTCCTGATGCATGAATTTGCGGAAACAGAATTTGTAAACCGTGAGGAGGACATGGGGCTGCCCGGCCTGCGTCAGGCAAAAATGGAATACAATCCTGACCATTTCGCGGAAAAGTATGATGTCGTCGTAAAAGACGGCAGTTGTTTCTGAGGCGGTTATGAAAATACGTAAATGCAGTCGGACGGATGAAAAGGATATACGCGCGCTTTGGTCGTACTGTTTTGAAAGAGAGGACGACCCGTGGTTCCGCTGGTATTTCAGGGAGCTCTACCGCCCGGAAGATGTACTGGCGGGAGAAGAAGCAGGGAAAATAGCGTGCAGTCTTCACCGCCGTCCTTATGAAATATGTGTCCGCGGTGCAAAGATGCCGGTGGATTACCTTGTCGGGGTAGCTACCCATCCTGCTGCAAGAGGGAAAGGGCTTGCGACTGAACTGATCCGCGGCGCGTTCCATATGGCGCGGATGGAAAATAAAGGCGCTGTCATTCTCATGCCCTCGGCGGCATCGTATTATTATCCTATGGGATTTTCATTTTATGCGCACCAGTGGAAACGAAGCGCCGCGCCTGAGCATTTAAGTTTCTTGGGTAAGCGGGCGCAGTCCGCAGGGAGTATTGCCTCGATAGATGAATGGAAAACTCTTGCCTCTGTCTATGACAGGTATGTGAAGGGGCGGAACGGCTGGGCTTTTCGTGATGAGGCGTCATGGAAGAAGCACATCGGCGCCCAGTTCTGTGACGGCGGTTACATCGCTGTCGTCAATGACCTGGACGGTGCGGCCGGATATATTTTCTACCATCTGGACGGAAGGAAACTCATCGTGTCGGAAATGGCGTACGCCTCCGATGCGGGACGGAAAGGGCTCTATGCTTACATGGCTGGACACCGCGGTTCCGTGGATGAATGCGTGTGGTATGAACCTTTTGATGACAGGGCATTTTTCTACTGGCAGAATGGCGCGGAGCATACCTATATACATAATGCCTCTTTCCCAACCATGATGGGACGCGTCACGGATCCGGTCATGGCATTTGACGAACTTCCCTGCAGAGAGATGAAAGGATTCCTGTCTTTCCAGCTGGCGGACGAGTTCCTTCCCGAAAACAGCGGCATCTACGTCCTTTCCGCCAAGGAAGGAAGAATTTACGCTGTGAAATATGATGTATTTTACACACTGAAGCTTCATATCGAAGATATTTCTGGCGTGAAATTGGGAAATAAAATTCCCGAACCGGATTTTACCATGACCGCAGGCGCCCTCGCCCAGCTTTTCTTTGGAGCGCTGTCTTTAAGAGAGCTGTCGGATCTGGGGCGCATCAAATGGCTGGAAGGTGTGGAGCGTGAAAAAGTTCTTGAAACGGCGGAAAACATGCTTCCCTCTGAAAAAAACTGGATCAATGAATGGTACTGAGCTTCCGGCCTGCAGTCGCCAGCTTGTCTCTGTTCTAAATGCCGGTTCATTTCATTAGTACCATATAAGTGCAGCAAAGAGAAATGCAACATTTCCCTTGCTGCTCTTTTTATTAAAGGGGAGCAGCAATAGGACACAAAGTGAAGAATCTATGACTCTCATGACAGCTTACGGCTTTCCTCACCACGGTAATAGATCCTTCACATTCGTTCAGGATGACGTTTTATGGTCTTCTTCATCACGGCAGCGAGCCTTCGTCATCTCCGGGTGACACCTGACCGTCCGCCGTCATTCAGCATTTTTAGCTGACGGCTCACAGCTAACGGCTAACAGCTCACAGCTGATAGCTTTTATCTTCTTACCGTTTTTCTCACCACGGCGGTGAAGAATATGTTATCCGAATGACATGAAAAAATGTGGAAATAAAAGAAAATGCTTTCTGAGCTGCTGTCAATGCAGCTGGCATTTCTTTTATTGTTTGTATACAATAGAGAGGTAATAAAACAGCAGTCTGGAGACGGGGACAGTGGCATGCGTGACCATGCGGAGACCATACACCTAAATGTAAACAGTCCTGTGCCCTTTTGCCGTCTGCGGCTAAGAGAAAGAGATGGAAAAGAAATATTTTACTTACATGGTGCGCTGCCAAGACGGCACACTCTACACGGGATTTACCGTAGATGATCCGGAAAAACGGGTAGCTGTCCATAACGCGGGGAAGGGCGCGAAGTATACAAAAGGCCGGCTGCCTGTCCGCCTTGTGTGGTACAGGGAATGGAACAACGGTTATGATGCCCGGTCCTGTGAATTCTATTTGAAACGGAAAACGAAACAGGAGAAAGAAGCATTAGCGGCTTCTTTTGGAAAGGATACAGATTGAACGAATCAGTGAGAAAAACAAAATATCTGACAGAAGCGGCGGCAGCGGCGGCCATCGCGTCACTCCTGGTGCTGCTGAAACTTTTGGCGCCGTTTTTCGTGTTCGTCACTATGACCGCGTCCCCCATCCCGATTGCCGTTATTTGCGATTTCCACGGGATGAAGTGGGGATTCGGCACATCGGCGGGCGTGGTTATTCTCGTTACCATGATCGGAGGGCCTGAAATCGGACTGACGACAGCCTTTTATGCGGGTGCTCTCGGCATGGCCATGGGCTATGGATTTCTTCATAAAATGTCTTACGGGAAAACGCTTTGCCTTACGATTCTTGCATATATACTTGAAATGTCTTATAAAATCATATTTTCTATTTATGTTCTCGGCATTGCCGATGCCCTTACCGGAGCGATTGACCGCTTCACCACATTCCTTCGCTGGATATGGACACCCTTGTCATCGATCTTCGGGTTTGATCCGGATCCGGGTAAAGCGATGTTTACCACATCAGGCATGGTGATGATTGGAATTGTCTTCATTTTAAATGCATACTGCTATGCGTACCTGAACATGGAAATCGGCGGCAATGTGCTGAAACGCTTAAAAGGCGGAATAAGGGGATAAAACCTATGGGATATGCTCCATTAGTGTCGGTCATCGTGCCGGTATATAAAACTGAAAAATTTATACATAGATGTATTGACAGCGTGCTGAACCAGACGTATTCCAACTGGGAAATGATCCTGGTTGATGACGGCTCGCCTGATGCATGCGGGCAGATATGTGACTCCTATGCGGAAAAAGATGGCAGGATTCATGTCATCCATCAGGAAAATCAGGGACTTAGCGCTGCCCGAAATGCAGGTATAAAAATCTGTAAAGGTGAGTGGATATATTTTCTTGATTCTGATGATTTTATCATGGAAGATGCTTTAGAGAAAATGATATTTTTTTCAAAATCAGGGACTTATGATATCATCATGGCCGGTTTCAGTATTATCTATGCCGATGGAAGCGAGGATTGCAGGTCTTCCGGATGGAAAGAGACGGATGATTTATCGGAAATCCGGAGGGGGATCCTTCTTGATGAATTGCCGAATTTTGCCCATGGGAAATTATATAAGCGTTATCTATGGAATGATTTGATATTTCCGGCAGGGCGGCTGGTGGAAGATATGTATGTGAGTGCTACCGTTTTTTTTAAGGCGGGAAGTGCTTATCTGACTCCGGTATCTTTATATCGTTACAGTTATGAAAATGAAAACAGCCTTATGAGGGGGAAAAATATAAAGGATTTTATACAATTGAAATATGGAAGGTTTCTGGCGTGGCGTGAACATGAACGGATTGCGGATTTACATGCATTGTCGGATAAGAAGGTTTGCTGCATTCAGGCACTGAAGTGCGCTGTAAAGACTTTTGTGGCGGATTTCAATACGCGGGAATTGCCGGATTTGGATTACAGGGAGTTAGAATCATATATCTTTATGCATAGAGATGTATCGTTACCGTTTCTTTTTTCTTTTCAGCGGTATCTGATTGTAAGTGAATGTACGATTTTGTTGCAGCTTTGCGGATATGTCCGTAAAATGGCAGTTTCATTACAATATAAAATGCGGCAGTGGAAATTTATGGCTGACCGATAAAAACTATTAGGAGCGGGATTCATGAAATTTTTAAATATAAATTGGGGCAGTCGGTTGGCAGCGGCTGTTGTCGTATGGGGGGCTACGGCTTACCATTATATTAATACGGGAATGTCTATCAGTATGATCGCATTTACTCTGTTTGTAATTGCTTATGCACTGAAAAATCATGCGATTCCCAAGGTTACACTTCATAAAAATATTCTATGGGCGTTCGCTGTATTTTATGCCTGCCTGTTTATTTCCACGCTGTTTCATTTGGACAATACTGGAAATATGTATGGCGGATCATATAGTTTTCTGTCTTATGTTATGATTCCGCTGCCTTTATTTATGATTTTATACATCGGCTGGGAGCATGATATCAGAAAAACTGTATGCTATACATTTGTTACGATTGGGTATGCAATATGCGGATATGGGATATATGAGTATGCTGCCAAACACATGGAGCGCCTGGACAGCTTTTATACATCACCGCCCCACGTGGGTATTATGATGGATGTCTTTATTCCACTCACTATTGCTTTTATCTGCTATTATCGTGATAATATTTTTCATCTGGCTGTAATGTCGGTACTTTTAGTGCTGGAGGCAGTTACATTGGTCCTGACGCAAACAAGAGGTGCCATGGGAGCTTTATCCATAGCGATTTTTATTACTGTGTTGATTTTCCTGTTTAGAAATCAAATTGCAATGGGGAAAACCAGGCGGCGGCTCTTAGGGATGGGGGCAGGTCTGCTGGTCGTACTTGCTTTGCTGTGTTCCCTCCGGTTTGGAATACATGATCCATATCGGATGCAAGGGGCAGACCGACCGTTTATATGGAAGAGCAGTTACCATATGTGGGAGGACCATAAATTGGCCGGAGTGGGACTGAATGGATGGAAAAATGCTTATGACCATAAATATCAACTGGAGGGAAGCAGGGAGTTTAAAAAAAATGTGCATGCCCATAATACGTGGCTGATTTTTTTATCAACCGGAGGGATTCTTGCTTTTCTGGGTTATAATGCATATCTGATTCTTATGGGGATGTATTTCTGGAAAAGGATACGTATATATGCTTTGAATCCATTCAGCTGGTGCATGCTGGCAGTTTTTTTGGCTTTTGTTCTTAACGGGCTTTTGGATGAAACATTTTCTTCCACATCGTTTGGCAGATTATATTATCTTGCATTTGGCATTACACTGCTTTTTGAAAGATGGGATACGCTCCACTCGGAGGAGAAAAGAGTGTGAATTTGTTGTAAAAAACCGTTACAGCTCCTTTTGGAGAAACTGTAACGGTTTTTGTCATGCCTGAATTACTTACTTGTAATCCGGATCATCAAGGATGGTCCATTCTCCATACTTCGTTCTTGCGTCTGCCGGTTTCAGATCATATGCACTGCTGCTTAAATCAAATTTCGCTTCATAGTCTGTATTTGGCAGGTGCAGGACCCCGCTGATGGTGTCATACATCAGGTCATTGGTGAATACTTTGTGTTCATTTTGACGCAGGGCTTGTGCCGTATCCGGGTAGAGCCGTGTGTACGCGGGGGAAAGATAAATGAAAAAAGGAATCCGAACCATATCATAAGTCATATTTTTGCTGGCGACATGGCTTCGTTCCATGTTTTCTCCGTGGTCGGAGCAGTATATCATGACTTGCAGATTCAAATGATCTTTGGCATACGTATAGATATCACGGAGGAGATGATCCGTATAGAGCAGCGTGGTGTCATACTGGTTGGTCCGCTTGTCGTGCTGCGGGTTGTCGATTCCTTTAAAATCCGGCGGGGTGCGGTCGCTGTACCTGATATGGCTGCCCATAAGATGGATAATGACAAAGTTATTTTCATTTTTGGGAAGCTGCTTTACAAAATCGAGCAGCTGATAATCGTCGCCCAGCGGAAACGGCGTCCGTTGTTCCGTATCGCAGTTTTGCGCGACGAAATCGATGGGACTGTCTTCACCGCTCATTTTGCCCTGGTTGCTCATCCACCATGTTTTATAGCCGGAAAGGTGTGCCACATCTATGATATTGGCTACGTCATCTATGTTCCGGTGGTCATATTGGTTTCGCCCGTAAAGGAACATGGAAAGCGCGGGAACAGTGACGGGAAAGCAGGAATATGTTTTATCCATGAGGTAAAAATAAGGTGTTTCTTTCATTTCTGAGAGCCATGGGGTTGTTTCAGACGGATAAGACGGGGTAAAGGCTTTCATCCGGTCACGGGTGGCGCTTTCTCCGATGACGATAATGACGGTACCCGGTAATTTTTGCGGCATGGCTTCGCTGACGGGGGTATATATACGGAACCGGCTTATATTTTGTTCATGCTTTTGGCTGATCCGCCGCATTTCATGTATATAGTGGAAAGCGCCATAAGTTTGTGAAATAGGAAAAAGAGACGGGATATATTTATGGATGCTGATAATGGACAGAATGCAAATCATGCCTATCCATAGGATACGCATTTTACTGTAACGATCCCGGCCGACGGAAATGGCTTTATGGCAGCAGAAGAAAGAGGCCGGTAAGAGCAGCACAAAAAAGATAAGGGAAGAAAACAGGACGGGCAGTCCGATGCGGTCTGAAATAAATTCAAACGCTTCTTTTTTGTTGGTCTGCAGGATGGGCAGCATATTTTCCGCGCGTATCGTGTCATTGTATAGGAGGTAGTATCCCAGATATATAGCAGCAAACAGAAGGCTTGCCGCGACGATAATTCCATAAAGGACAGAAATGGAAAAGCGCCATTTTCCTGGACGGTTTTGTGAGAAGGCAAAGAAGCATGCCGTGAGGGTTGATTCGTAAACGAAAAGCAGGAAATAGGGGTGGATCAAGTCGTAATCAATCGTCCAGGACATATTGGCATGAATGAGTACATAGGCGTAAATTACAAGCTGCGTTAGATAAGGAAACAGGGATAAACACCACAAGGGGGAATACAATTTTTCTCTCAGTGCATATGTAATGAGGCTGAAGACGGCAAACCCTGTGGCCGCATCACGCAGACTCTTATTCCATTCGAAAACACGTTCAAATCCGGAAATATGGAAAAGTAAAAAGATGACGCTTATGAAAATAAAAGAAGACAAAAGATAAGACGGGAGCGTTTTTATAGAATGGCTATCCGTGAAATACCGTGAGAACATATCAATATCCTTTCCTGATACAAACCGGAAATATACAAAGTTACAGGGAAGAGTTTTCTTCTATCAGATCCTGTGCATTTTTCCAAATATTTTCGGCGCTGAAATCTCCGCCGCGGGCAATCAGGCGGTGGCGGTAGAATGTCTTCGGTCCCCAGGCGGCGAGATTGGATTCATCATTCAGATAAAAAACATCTACCACGGGAACGTCTAAGGCGAGAGCAAAGTGGGCTGTGCCGGTGTCGGCGCTGATGAGGACGGCACAGCTTTTCAGCAGGGCGCCCAGTTGGGGAATGGTGGTTTTGTTTACCAGATTCAGCAGCACCTGTCTGCCGGCAGGCGGAAGATTTTCATAAAATGATTCACAATCTTTTCCTGCACCGATCATGGCGGGAATCATCCCTGCGTCTTTTATTTTTTTTGCCAGTGTAAGGAGTGTGTCCGGTTTCAAATCTTTTTCTTTTCGCTTGGTAACCGGATTCAATGCAATGATCGGTTTGGTGATTCCTTTTAAAAGCTGTTCATTGATATATGCAAAAGCTTCATCAGGGACATGGTACCTGATTTTCATGCTTTCCATGGGTTTTCCCGCATACAGTTCCGCCAGATAGGCATGCCGGTCCTGCACATGGATCCATTTTCCGTAATTAATTTTTCCGTTGGAGAGGAGCAGGCGGACGATCGCATGCCGATTGTCTGCGTATATTTTTTTTGCGCCTAAAAATTTGGATAATAAAATACCCCGCTCATTGCCGTAAATGACAAAAGCGGCATCAAAAACATATTGGTTTTTATGTTCTTTATAAAATTTATACCATCCGGCAAGTCCCTTATGGATGCCCCATTTGTCATAGGTCCAGACTTCATCGACACCGTCCATGTATCGGGAAATGTCGGTGAACGGTTTATTCGATACGAAAACCAGACGGCTTTCCGGATACAGCCGTTTCAGATTCCTGCACAGTGCGTCTGTCAGGATAGTGTCTCCGAAATAAGAGGTATTATAAACTAAAAATGTTTTCATGAAATCCTCTGATCAGGAAAAATATATGTGATACAATGATTAGAATAAATTAAGGAGTTTATTTATGTTATACGTTTCTATTATAATCTTTTCTGCTTTATTGTACACATATTACCATTTCCGTGATCGGGTACCTATTTTAATGTACCACCGCATTGCTTCTGTCCCGGGGGATCGGAACGCGCTGCCGGAGGAGAAGTTTGAAGAACAGATGAGATACTTGGAAGAAAACGGATTTCACAGTATCACGGTGGATGAGCTGCAGGCGCATTTTCTCCATGGAAAGCGGCTACCGAAGAAACCGGTGGTCCTTACTTTTGATGACGGTTATGAAGATAATTTTTCCGCGGCTTTACCGATTTTGAAAAAATACCGCCATGTGGGAAATGTATTTCCCATTGCCAATTGGATCGGCAGGGAGAACAAATGGGAAAATTTCGGAAAAGCGCCGACGCGGACAATGAATGAAAGTGAATTGGCCCTGTGGCGGGATGAAGGGCATTATGTCGGTTCCCATACCATGGATCACCCGTTTCTGAGCCGCTGCGATGCGGATCGTCTTCATGATGAGCTGTCAGAGAGCAAACGCTTTTTTGAAAAACTTAATGGGAAGCCGGTGGAATGTCTTTGCTATCCTTACGGAGATTTTGACAGAAAGGTCATGCAGGAGGCGGAGAAGTGCGGGTATAAACTGGGGCTGGCGATTTTCTATGATGTCCCGTTGTGGACACAAGATCTGCTTGCCCTGCCCCGCATTCCGATTCCTGCCAGGCAGCCGATGTGGGAATTTAAATTAAAGGTGAGCCGTATCCATCTGATTTTTATCTGGCTCCGCCAGTTGGAACGGCGTTTCAAAAAGACCTTCAGGAAATAATTAAGGCGACAACTTGTGATAGATGATTTCCAGTTCATCGACCATCCGGCGGTTGGTGAAACGGGAGCGTACCCATCGGATACCGTTTTCTGAAAATTGTTTAAGAAGAGATCGGTCGCTGTCGAGCTGTTTGATTCGTTCATACAGCTCTTTTTCATTGTCTTTTTCCACGAGAAATCCTGTTTCCCCATCTTTCACGATTTCCGGCGTGCCGCCTACGGAAAAAGCGATGGCCGGTTTTCCCATCGCCATGCCTTCCGCCAGAACAAGACCGAACGTTTCAAAGTGGGAAGGGAGGACGGTCAGATCTGCGGCATTCAGCAGGTGTTCCACATCTGTCCGGTGTCCGAGGCAGAGAACTTTATCGGATAAGTCCATGACGCGTATTTTCGCTTTCAGCAGAGGGAGCCCGTTCCCTTTTCCGATGACAAGGAGCTTCCAATTTTCTTTGCGTCCATACTTGTCCAGCATGGAGAGAAGATGGCCGTGGCCTTTATGTTCCAGATTTTTTATGCGGGATACCATGGCAAGAACGAAGGTGTCTTTATCGAAACCGAATTCTTTTCGCAGTCGGATCCGCTCCTCTTCATTTGCGGTGAAACGTTCCGTGTCGATGCCGCTGTAACGGACAAGAAGATGATCCTCATGGAATCCGCGTGCTATGGAATCCTGCCTGACGTATTCACTGACGCAGATGATTTGATCCAATTGGTCAATGACATATTCTTTTTCCATATTTCCCAGAATGCCGTGTGCCGTGTATACCACGGGGACAGACGTATTTCTTTTTACTCTTGCCGCGATGATGCCCGCGGCTCCCGAGTTGGCATGAATGACGTCTATATGGTATTTCTTCACAATGGATGAAACGCGCCAGACAGATAAGAACTTGCTCTGCCGGACCGGAACGAAAAATGTCCTGATGCCTGCCGCTTTCAGTTTATCTGCCAGACGTCCGCCGCCGGAAGCGAGAAAAACTTCATAGCCCCGGGCACGGAGTTCTTTTGCCGCGGTATATACATAGGTTTCCGCACCGCCGATGTTCATGCGGGGAACCAGAAATAAAATCCTTTTCACAAGTCCGTCCTTTCTTAGCGTTATGATTTTATATTTTATCCTTATATAAGGAAATATGCAAAGATGAGACGATGAAGTGTGCCGATGAAGTTTCCCTGGGAAACCGCTTTTGGGAGGGAAAATATGTGCAACGTACTTGTAGCCTGATTGGCGCTTGGATATAATGATTTTGAAGAGTAAGCATATAAAAAGAATTGTCATGGCGAAAGGAAATATGACACGGTGAATCGAATCCGATTCCTATGCGGCCATAGAGACGGCAGAAAAAGGGGAAGACCTGTATGGGCCTTTTGATGATGTTTCTGAACTGCAAAAGGATATAAAAATATGAGGACATGCTATATTTAATCAAATCGGCTGTTTAATCGCACAGTGATTTATTTTGAATACTTGTTATTCTGTAGGAGCAATGGTTTATAGAGGAGGCAATTATGATTTTTGAGGAAAGTTATACGCTGCATAATGGCGCAGTCATTCCGAAACTGGCGCTGGGTACCTGGTTTATTGATGACGATAAGGCGGCGGAGGCTGTGCGGGCGGCGGTGAATATCGGATACCGCCATATCGATACGGCACAGGCGTACGGCAATGAACGTGGCGTCGGAGAAGGAATCCGCACCTGCGGCATTGACAGGAAGGATATCTTTGTCACATCCAAAGTAGCGGCTGAAAATAAAAGCTATGCGTCCGCCATGGAATCCATCGAAAAGACACTGGAAACGATGGAACTTGATTATCTGGATATGATGATTATTCATTCGCCCCAGCCCTGGGTGGAGGTAAACCAGTCGAAGGACCGCTACTATAAAGAAAACAGGGAAGTATGGCGTGCTCTTGAAGATGCTTTGGAAGTCGGGAAACTGCGGGCAATCGGTGTTTCCAATTTCCTTGAGGGAGATCTTGAAAACATCTTTGCCGGCTGCCGTGTGAAACCCATGGTGAACCAGATTCTCTGCCATGTGGGAAACAGTCCGCTGGATTTGATTGATTACTGCCGGAAGAGGGATATCGTAGTGGAAGCCTACTCTCCCGTGGCGCACGGTGAAGCGCTGAAAGATGGATGCCTTGCGGAAATGGCAGAGAAATACGGGGTCACGATTCCTCAGCTCTGCATCCGTTATGACTGGCAGCTGGGGACGGTGGTGCTGCCGAAAACGGCGGATCCGGAGCATATGAAAGAAAATGGGGATATTGATTTTGTGATTTCCGATGCCGATATGGAACTGCTGAAAAATGCGGAGCCTGTAAAGGATTACGGCGAATTCAGTTTCTTTCCGGTCTATGGAGGCAAGCTGAAAAAGTATCGTGTGGAAATTAAGAGGTAAACGCAGAAAAAATCTGCCGCAGGTAAAGAGCGGCAGATTTTTTGCATCAAACTTAAAATGGTGTATTGATGAATGCTGTATAATTCGCGGGATGTTCCCTTTTATCCGGCAGCCGTTTATCAAGAGAAGTGCTGCTTTTCCGCAAAGCGTCATCCGGATCGTCAGTAAAGAATCTATACCCGTGGTGAGGAAAGCCGGTAAGGTGTCATCAGAGTAATAGATTCTTCACTCAGTGTCACTGTTCCGTTTTCCGTTTTTTCCCGCACAGCATTCTTGCCCCCGCTCTGAATGACGGAATACGGTAAGGCATCATAATGACGGAGGGACGCTAAGCATCATAATGACAGAGAACATTAAACGTCATTCTGAGCGGCAGCGAAGAATCTGTTACTGTGGTGAGGAAAACGGTAAGATGTCATCAGAGTAATAGATTCTTCACTCCGCGTCACCGTTCTGTTTGCCGATTTTCTCACAAAGCATTCTTATCTCCGCTCAGAATGACAACGGACGGTAAGGTATCATAATGAGGGAAACGGTTAATCGTCATCTGAAGCGAACGTGAAGGATCTGCTGCCGTGATGAGGAAGTGATGTGAAAGGTTAGAATGAAAGTCCCTTCTCTGCCGGTATTTTGCCGGCTTCTGAAAAACGAGAGCCGATTTTCATTTTTTACTTCGTTGTTTGTAATAAACGTGCTATAATAAAACGATAGTTTAAGATGACCTAAGTGTCGTCTGTTTTTGGTTAGCTGCAACAAGGGAGAGTGTAGCATGAATAAAATTTACAAGATTGTATGGAGTAAGGCAAAACATGCCTATGTAGTCACTTCTGAAGTGGCAAGGAGCCACACGAAAAGCGCTTCGGGAAAAGCGGTGAAAGCCGCTCTGGCGGCAGCTGTGGGGATGGGAGTCCTCATGGGCGGTTATGCGGCTGATGCGGCGGATACGGCGACAGGTTCTGGGAACGGGGTGGCATATGGTACAGGCAGCAGTGCGCCGGAAGCAGAAAATGTAGCTGTTGGCAAAGATGCTCATATTGACTACTCCAACGGTACGGTACGTCCTTCACGCGGTGATATTGCTGTAGGCAATAATGCTCATATCAATAATTATGTCAATCAGGGCGGCGGTATTGCCATTGGACAGAATGCATTTTCAGAAAACATGGCCGGTGTACAAGAAAAAAATTTCAACTTCGGACAAACTACATTTACGGGATCCGGATTTCTTGGGTTGCAGTCACCATTTATTCCTGCTAATCCTGATAAAGTAGTTACCGGTGTAGCTATCGGGCAAAATGCTTATGCGCGTTCCGGCAGTGTTATGGTTGGTACTCATAATTTTAAAGGTAAACTTTATGATACCACTGTTGATACTAGTGATATAGCTAATATGCGTAGTAATAATGTAGTTGTTAATGCGACAACAGTTGGAACTAACAGCTGGAATAACGCCGCCTTTGGTGTTGTTAATGGCGCTTATTCCGCTATTACCGGCGCTTATGATGGCGGTGGGTTCCGTCCTAATTCAGCTCAAAATTTTGGTGCTACGATCACCGGTTCCTTGAACTCCATCGAATCTAAAACAGCATCTAGTAATTATTCTGGTATTGCTAATAGTATCGTTGGTGTTGCTAACCGTACATTTAATTCCAATGGTTCTTTAATTTATGGTGCCGGTAATGAAATTACAAACTCTGTAGAAGATATTTACTCTGCTCCGACTAGCGGCGGTAATTCTCCTGAAGCATTGGCTCAAAATTTACGCCGTGTTATTAAAGAGTCCAACGGAGGTGGCTCTACTATGGCTTTTGGTGGTGGCAACAGAGCGGACTATACATTACGCACGGCTATGATTGGCGTTAACAACACCGTGACCGGTACCAGCCGTAGGCCAAGTACCTATAACTCTATTACTGGTTTCAAGAATGTCGCTACTAATGTCAATCACGTATCTATCATTGGTTCTGAAAATGAAATAGAGAATACAGATGACGCCCTCGTACTGGGCAATAAGCGCAAGCTTGCCGGGGCAAACGGCAGTGTTATCCTTGGTTCCGGGGACAGTGTAGTTACGACAAGTGTAGCGAATGCCGTGTCCATCGGACACAATGCCAACGTGACCGTAGCGGGCGGCGTAGCCCTCGGCAGCGGTTCCGTGGCATCCGTGGATAAGGGAGTTGCGGGTTATGATCCCTCCACCAAGGCGTCATCCACAGATACGTCTTCCACATGGAAGGCCACAGAAGCGGCTGTTTCCGTAGGCGATGCGTCCAAAGGTATCACCCGCCAGATCACCGGTGTAGCGGCCGGTGCGGCAGATACCGATGCTGTCAATGTGGCACAGCTGAAGAAAGTGGAAGCCAAGGCAGAAGCGGCGGAAAAGAAACATACCACCGTGAAAGCGGGAGATTACGCAACCGTAACGGAAGGCACCAATGCCGACGGCGGGAAAGAATACACTGTCAGCGGACCCAAGATGGAATCTACGGACGGGACAGTAAAGATTACGGATAAAGTGGAAAACGGCAAGAAAGTCGGATATAACCTGTCCGTCGATACAAGCAGTCTGGGAATTGAAAAGACAAAGGTAGAAGCGGGAGACAATGTAACCGTAACATCCAAGAAAACCGGGAATACGACGACATATACCGTCAATGCCAAAGACACGGTAGTAACCGGCGGCACGGCTACCTATGCTGCGAATGGTACAGGCAGTGCTACCTTGATAAATAATGACGGAACGACAGCGACCATCACCGGCCTGAAGGATCGTTATACATCATCCGCAGCACTTGACGGGAATACCTTGAACTTCACCCGTAATGACGGCAGCACTTATTCCGTTTCCGGCATCGCTTCCACGCAGGATATAAAAAATGTAACCAATAAAGTAGGCGAATTGGGAACCCGTGTGAACCGTGCAGGAGCGGGAGCGGCAGCACTGGCGGCTCTCCATCCGCTGGACTTTGACCCCGATGACAAGTGGGATGTGGCAGCCGGCTACGGCAACTACAAAGACGCCCATGCAGTATCGGTAGGCGCATTCTACCGTCCCAATGAAGACACCATGTTCAGCGTGGGAGGCTCTTTCGGCGGAGGAGAAAACATGGTGAATGCCGGAGTCAGCGTAAAGCTGGGACAGGGCAACCATGTGTCTACATCCAAAGTAGCTATGGCAAAAGAAATTGTTGACCTGAAAGATGCGGTTACCCGTCTGGAAGCACAAAATGAACAGTTCCGGCAGATCATCGGACAGATGGCGGGACAGCCTGTAAGGAATGTAGAATTCCCCGATGTGCCGAAAGACCATTGGGCATATTCTTATGTAAAATCATTGGCAGACAGAGGTCTTTTAGAAGGCTATCCGGATGGAGAGTTCAAAGGGGATCGTTCCATGACCCGCTATGAATTTGCGGCCATTATTTACCGCGCACTGCAGAATGGGGCGCCTGTTGATGGAAATATGGGTAAAGCTATGGAAGAATTTGGTCCTGAGATGGAAAAGGTAAGAGAAGCTTATCGTTTCCGGGTAGACCGTATTTCCGGCGGAGATAATGACAGGAATAAAGTAGAACGCGTCCGTGTCAATAATAAAGGCAATAAAGAAAAGGGTGATTACCGCGACATATACGGTTCGCATATCGCAGCCGGTAAATAATCGCTACATTAAATAGTATATAGAATATAAGCCGTTTATTTTGACAAGGGACAGGAGTTTCTGGTTATACCGAAAGGCTTCGGTCGATAGTGCCTGGTGAATGGCAGCCTCTGTTTTTGAAGTATATCTCATCAGCTGCTTATAAAGGTGAAATTTACGAGGGAGGAAATTTATGAATCAAATTTATAAAGTTATTTGGAGCCGGGTGAAGCGCTGCTATGTGGTGGTTTCGGAAGTTGCCGGCCGCTGTGGAAAAAATGGAGCGGCTTCTGAAAAGGAGAGCCTGCCTTTCCGTGCTTTTCTGTGTGCTCTTGCCATTACCGGATGCCTGATGCCGGGCGTGGCGGAAGCAAATACGGTACATGGTCCGGGAGCCGCAGCAACAGGTAGTGGCAGCACGGCAGTAGGTGACAATACTAAGGCGAAAGGAAACAATGCCGTTGCTGTTGGTCCTTTGACAAATGCGGATGGGGAGAATTCTCTTGCCGCAGGTTATGATGCAAAGACAGGTTCGACTGCTGAAAACAGTGTGGCCATAGGCAGGGGAGCCAGGGCTTTGGGACAGAAGAGGGCCGGGGATCAGTTTACTGCGAGCACCATCGCCATCGGGAATGTGGCAACAGCAGCAGAAAACGGGGATATCGTCATCGGCCGCCAGGCGAAGAGCACGGTTTCCGAGTATCATACTCATCCCCAAGGTGGTAACGGCGCGGTTGTCATGGGAGCGGAGGCCGCTTCTTATGGTTCCCGGGGCGATGTGGTGATCGGTGCCGGAGCGGAAGCCTGCCTGCTCAGAAAAGATGTAACCGCTCCGGCGGACAAGCCGGAGTATTCACAGGGCGTGGCGATCGGCAGCCGGGCTAAAGTTTATGGTACGCAATCCACATCCATAGGCGCTGATTCGAGATCCATCGGGCATTCTTCGATTGCTATCGGCGGGGATGATATTGATCGGGCAAAACCTGTTCTACAGGCTGCCATTCCGGACATGGCGACCACTGGTGTGCAGAAAAACTTTAACCGGGAACTGGCTGTATTATATCCTGGGACGACATTGGGAAGTGCAGCTATCAATGACAGTAAGAATTATGTGAATACCGCTTCTATAGGGAATGCCAGTATGGCCATCGGCATGATGACCCAGTCTTATGGTACAGGTTCGACGGCGATTGGCGTTAATACACTGACGAAGGGGATTGCCAGCACCGGTATCGGTGTCATGGCACGGAGCTGGGGCGATAAGTCTCTGGCTCTCGGCAGCCGGGCGGAGACTTACGGGAATAAATCTACAGCTGTCGGCGATGCGAATACAGTCGGTCTGGATATGACGGACGGCACCGTATCCGGTGCCTCTTCCGCGGCGGTCGGCACGGAAAATACCGTGTATGGGAATAATGCCTATGCCGTTGGCGGCGGTAATACAGTCGGATCTGCCACCATTACGGAAACGACAGAAGCCAACGGCGATAAGATCAAGCACGTCACGGCTGGTACGGTCAAAGGAAATACGGCAGGTGCTTTCGGTTATAAGAATACCATTAAAGCGGATAATGCCTATACGGTGGGAAGCAATTCCACGGTTTCCGCTGATGGTGCTATGGTGCTGGGGAACAACGCTTCTGTAACGGCGAAGAACGGCATGGCTCTTGGCAACAATACAAAAGTGGCCAATGAAAATGCCGTAGCTATCGGTGTCGGTTCGGAAACGGCGGCAGCTGTGGCGACACCCTCCGCAACGATCAATGGAACAGCACATAATTTTGCAGGAGTAAATCCGGCTTCTACAGTCAGCGTGGGTAAGGCAGGCAGTGAGCGGACGATCACCAATGTAGCGGCTGGCCGTATTTCCGCTGCCTCTACCGACGCTATCAACGGCAGCCAGCTCTATGCGGTAACCTCGGAAATAGATAAAGGCGTGGCCTATGCGGGCGATGTGAAAGCTGCGGCCGCCGCGGCTAACAAGTTTACACGGAAATTAGGCGAACAGACAAATATCGTCGGCGGCGTGGCAGATACATCTAAGCTGACAGACGGAAATATCGGCGTGGTATCCAACGGGACAGATACGCTGAATATCAAACTGGCGAAAAACGTGAAAGTGGACAGCGTCACAACGGGCAATACGGTGATCAATAATAACGGGCTGACCGTAGGCGGAAAGACCTATGTGACCAATAATGGCATCAACGCGAATAACCAGACCATCACGAACGTAGCCAGCGGCGGAAATACGACGACCAATGCGGCCAATATCGGGGATGTGCAGACAGCCGTAAACAATGCGGTGACCAATGTTACGAATACATTGACGGCAAAAGGCCTTGATTTCGAAGGCAATGACGGCGCGGCGAATAAAGTGCATCGTGACCTCGGGACCAAACTGACCGTGAAAGGCGGCCTTGCCGATGTGACCACCGGCGTATCGGGCAAGAACCTGGGCGTGAAGAAAAACGCGGCGGGAGACGGCCTTGATTTAGTGATGAGTGAAAAGCCGGAATTCAAAGAAGTGACAGCAGGCACGGGAACGAATAAAGTCGTCATCAACGATAACGGCGTTCATGTAGGCGGAAAGACCTATGTGACCAATAATGGCCTCAACGCCAACAACCAGAAGATTACCAACGTAGCGACCGGCACGGCCGGAACCGATGCCGTCAATGTGGATCAGCTGAATGCGGCCATCGGCGGTACGGCAAAGGCGACGACAGTCAAAGCGAAAGACGCCAATGTAACCGTTACGAAAGGAACCAGTGCTGAGACAGGCGGTAGAGAATATACCGTCGGGCTGGGGAATGTAGTTACCGTAGGGCAGACCCATCCCGTCACGGTGAATGGGGATGCCGGAACCGTAAACGGTCTTACAAATACAACTTGGGATATTGACAACCCGCAGCCCGTATCCGGGCAGGCCGCCACGGAAGACCAGCTGAAAACAGTCAGTGACGGCGTGAAGACCAATAAGACAAATATCACAAAGAATGCCAATGATATTACAAACATCAATACGACAATTGGAAAAGGGCTGAACTTCAAAGGCGATGACGCAACAGTTATCAATAAAAAACTGGGCGAGCAGCTGGACATCAAAGGCGGCGCTGACGCGTCAAAACTGTCAGACGGGAATATCGGCGTAGTATCCGGAAACGGCGCGCTGAATGTGAAACTGGCGAAAAACGTGAAAGTGGACAGCGTCACAACGGGCAATACGGTGATTAACAACAACGGCCTGACCGTAGGCGGAAAGACCTATGTGACCAATAACGGCCTCAATGCGAATAACCAAAAGGTAACCAATGTGGCTGACGGTCAGGTAGCAGCCGGATCCAAAGACGCGGTGAACGGCGGACAATTGCATGACGCTAAAAATGAAGTGATTAATAAAGGCCTTCGTTTCGACGCGGATAATAACAGCGAAAAAACGAACAAATTAGGCTCTAAAGTCACCGTTAACGGCGATAATAACATTACGACAGAAATCACCCAAACCGGTGACGATACGAAAATCGGTGTAAAACTCAACGAAGACATTCATGTGAAGACAGTAACCGCTGCGGATACGGTGAAAGCCGGCGGTGTGACCATGGGCAGCCAGACATCCGGCGGTACTACCGGTAATTATGTAACAGGTTTAGATAATAAGACCTGGAATGTAACGAACCCGACGGCCGTCAGCGGGCGTGCCGCAACAGAAGACCAGTTGAAGACGGTTACCGAAGCCATCAATAATCAAAGTGCAGCGGCCACCGATTATCGGCTGGTACAAAACGCATCCAGTGCGGATGGGTCTTATACAGTCGATACCAACGGAAATATTGATCTGACCGTAGAAGATAAAAACCATGCAGGGCAGAAAGAAACCGTAAAATTAAAGGACATCGCGTCCAAATCCAAATTGGATGATGTAATCGCCAAAGGCCTGCAGTTCGATGCCAATGCAGGCGGCACAAAAACCAATAAACTGGGCTCCAAGATAACCGTGAAAGGAGAAGGTACCGCGGCCGATACGGAATACAGCGGAGAAAACCTTAAAACCTTTATCACGCAGGACCCTGCCGGAAATACGACAATCGACGTGAAGATGAATAAAAACCTGAAAGTCGAAACCATCGTCGCTACAGGTGAAAACGGCAAAGACGGAAAAATCGGCATCAACGGAAAAGACGGCGTAACAACAAACATCTCCGTTACCCGTGACGGCAAACCCGGAGTAGACGGCGCACCGGGGACGACCACGACTCGTATCGTATACGAAAAACCGGACGGAACCAAAGAAGAAGTGGCTACCCTAAATGACGGCATGAAATACGGCGGCGATACAGGAAACGTCATCAAGAAGAAACTGAACGAACAGGTGAACGTCGTCGGAGGCATTACAGACGAAAACAAACTGACCACAGAAGACAACCTCGGCGTCGTATCCGACGGCAATAACAACCTGAAAGTCCGCCTTGCCAAAGCCCTGAGAGGCCTCGAAAGCATAACCGCCGGCGATACATTCATCAACAATAACGGAATAACCATCAGCAACGGTGCAGCCGGAAACACCGTATCCCTCACCAAGAACGGCCTTGACAACGGCGGCAACAAAATCACCAACGTAGCAGCCGGAGACGTCAGCGCAAACAGCACCGATGCCGTCAACGGCAGCCAGCTGCATGACGTAAAGACACTGGCAGGCCAGCATACGACCGTCAAAGCCAAAGACAGCAATATAACCGTCACCGAAGGAACCAATGGAACAGGCGGCAAAGAATATACTGTCGGACTCGGCGACAAAGTCACACTGGGAACCGATCCGTCCAAACAGGTATCCATCGACGGAACAACCGGCATCATCAAAGCCGGCGACAAAGTCACCATTGACGGCACGACAGGAAACATCGATGCCGGAAAAGTGAAAATCAATGGGAAAGACGGAACCGTCAACGGACTGACCAACAAAACCTGGGATCCGAACAACATCACCAGCGGACAGGCCGCCACAGAAGACCAGCTCAAAGCCGTAGACCAAAAGATTACCAATACATCTGAAGAACTGACGAAAAAAGGCATGGACTTTGCCGGCAACGACGGAGAATTCCACCGGAACCTGGGAGACAAAGTCACCATCAAAGGAGAAGGGACAAAAGCCGCCTCCGAATACTCCGGTGAAAACATCAAAACCTTTGCCGATGCGAACGGAAACCTCACCGTCAAAATGGACAAGAACCTGAAAACCGAAACCATCGTTGCTACAGGTAAAAACGGCAAAGACGGAAAAATCGGCATCAACGGAAAAGACGGCGTAACAACAAACATCTCCGTTACCCGTGACGGCAAACCCGGAGTAGACGGCGCGCCGGGTACGACAACGACCCGTATCGTATACGAAAAACCGGACGGCACCAATGAAGAAGTGGCTACCCTAAATGACGGCATGAAATACGGCGGCGATACGGGAGCAGTCATCAAGAAGAAACTGAACGAACAGGTGAACGTCATTGGCGGCATTACAGATGAAAGCAAACTGACCACAGAAGACAACCTCGGTGTCGTATCTGACGGCAGCAACAACCTGAAAGTCCGCATGGCCAAAGACCTGAAAGGCCTCAACAGCGTGACCACCAACACCCTGACTGTGGGAGACGTGAAAATCGACAACAGCGGCATCAACGCAGGGAATAAGAAAATCACCAACGTAGCAGCCGGAGACATCAGCGCAAACAGCACTGACGCCGTCAATGGAGGGCAGTTGTGGAAAACAAACCAGACAATCAACAACATAGGAGGAGCCGTCAATGAACTTGGCGACCGGATGGACAGAGTAGGAGCAGGAGCGGCAGCATTGGCAGCCCTCCACCCGCTGGACTTCGACCCGGATGACAAGTGGGATGTGGCAGCGGGCTACGGCAACTACAAAGACGCCCATGCGGTAGCGGTAGGAGCATTCTACCGGCCCAATGAAGACACCATGTTCAGTGTGGGAGGCTCCTTCGGGGGAGGAGAAAACATGGTGAATGCCGGAGTCAGCGTGAAGCTGGGACAGGGCAACCATGTATCCACATCCAAAGTGGCCATGGCGAAAGAAATCGTCGATCTCCGTGATGAGAACAAGGACTTGAAGAAACGTCTGGATACCATGGAGCAGAAGATGAATTCCATTCTCGGCATCCTGGATATGGGTAAAAAGAAGGACTTCCCCGATGTGCCGGAAAACCACTGGGCTTATGAATATGTGGCCACATTGGCAGGAAACGGCATCCTTGAAGGCTATCCGGACGGCATGTTCAGCGGCGACCGTACCATGACCCGCTATGAATTTGCAGCGATGTTCTATCGCGCATTGAAGAATGGAGCACCGGTAGATGACAATATGGACAGAGCTATGAATGAGTTCGAACCGGAACTCCGCCAGATTCGTCTGGATCGTATCCGTGTCGACCGTATTTCCGGCAAGGACAATGACAGAAATAAGGTAGAACGTGTCCGCGTCAATAATGAAAGCAATAAAGAAACAGGTGATTACCGTGATGTGTACGGTTCTCATATTTCCCCAGAAGCGTAAACCGGAAAGCAAAGACAAGGAAATAGTATAAGAAACAGAAAGTACGGTATCCGTCAGATGTGATGGGTACCGTATTTTTATGTAAGCGGGGGATAAGCGGACGGTAATAGATCCTTCACATTCGCTTCGGATAACGCCTTACCGACTTCCTCACCACAGGTATAGATCCTTCGCTGCCGCTCAGGATGACGCCTTGCCGTCCGCTGTCATTCAGCGCTTTTAGCTGACGGCTCACAGCTAACGGCTGACAGCTCACAGCTGATAGCTTTTATCTTCTTGCCGCTTTCCTCATCACGGCAGCAGATCCTTCACATTCGCTTCAGATGGCGTTTTTCCGTTCTCTGTCAATAAGGCACTATACAGGGTATGTTATAATAGATACATATAAATATATAAATAAGCTTTAGCTTTGAAAGAAGGTGTTCTTATGTGGAAGAAAACAATACTTGCCGTGGCACTGATTGCAGGCGGGGTAGTTGGCGGTTTTGCCGCGTATGATGGCGGAGATAATCCGCCGCAGGATGAAAACGTACAGCTCTGTTCCATCGGAGAAAACGGTGAGCGGGGAGTCTGCGGTGTTCCGGAGAGAAGCGGTGATGACCAGGAAGCTTGCAGAGGTCCGCACTGCAATAGGTGATGCGGAAAGGCAAATAAGGGAGACGGGAGACCGTTTCCTTTTTTCTTTATCAGGAATCAAGAGGGGAAAGTGAGGTAATAGATTCTTCACTCCGTGTCACCATCCCGTTTCCCGTTTTTCCCACAAGGCATTTTTGCCACCGTTCAGAATGACGATTGAAGGAGAGAGTGTCATAATGAGGGGAACGATAAGGCGTCATAATGCGGTACTGATTTCTTCGTGAAAAGCGGAGTGTGTGAAGTGTTTTCGTTTGACATCTGATAGCTGTTTAGCTATAATTAGCATGTTATGGTGTGTGAATACACAGGACGCAGTAAGGAGGTGTTCACTGATGGCAAAAATGACATTCCAGCCTAATAACCACTGGAGAAAACATACCCACGGATTCCGCGCCCGTATGAAGACGAAAGCCGGCCGTATTGTTCTGAAAAGAAGAAGAGCCAAGGGCAGAAAGGTATTAAGTGCCTGAGTCAGAATCGAAGCAGGAGAAGAAGTACCCGCTTCACCGTGATTTCCGTATCCGGCAAAACAGGGATTACCGGCGTATATACTCGGCCGGCCGGCGTTTCAGCAACCGCGCGGGACTTATGTACGTGGTCAGGACGAAACGGGAACCTGTCCGGATCGGGTTTGTGACGACGAAGCGCATCGGCAATGCCGTGGCGCGCAATCGGGCAAGGCGCCTGATGAAAGAGGTTTATCGCCTCCATCGTCATGAACTTTCTTCCCATTATGAAGCCATATTGCTTGCCGCCGCTTTTCTGACGACAGCGACGTATGGCGAAGCGGAAAAGGCTTTGCTTGCGCTGTGGCGTAAAGCGGGCATGCTGGAGGGGGCATGATGAAGACGGCGCTGATCGTTCTTATTCGATTTTACAGGAAATATGTTTCTCCTCTGAAACCGCCATGCTGCCGTTTCACTCCCACCTGCAGCACTTACGCGCTGGAAGCGGTGGAGAAATACGGCGCGCTGAAAGGCGGATGGCTCGCGTTAAAGCGGATCTTGAAGTGCCATCCTTTCCATAAGGGTGGTTATGACCCTGTTCCATAAGGCTTTTCCGACAGGCAATGTACGGCGCTTTTGATGAGGCGCCGCTTTTTTATCTTTCGTTTATCTTTCGCGTTTTGTTATCTTGTCACGCCATGAATTTAGCAGAGTTTCTGCATTCTTGTCTCATCCCGCTTTTGAAATTTAGAAAGCGGGAACATTTAGGCGGCTGAAATAGAGGCCGTATAAGGAGAAATTATGAATCTTGGCTTTGGCGGAGGCGGATCTGAGTTCCAGATTCCCGTACTCTCGGCTATTGTAGGCATGATTGCTGATCTGATGCGCATCGGCCTGCAGATTTGTTATGAATTTACTTCCGGTCTTGGATTCCCCAATTACGTCATCGCTATCGTCGTTTTGACGATACTCATTAAGACGCTGCTGCTTCCCCTCGCGGTGAAACAGATCCGTTCCATGAAAGCGATGCAGGCAATACAGCCGGAGATCCAGAAAATCCAGAAGAAGTACAGAAATGACCCTGCCATGATGCGGCAGGAAATGGGGCGTCTGTACAAAGAGCATAATGCGTCCCCCATGGCGGGATGCCTGCCCCTGCTCATACAGATGCCTTTCCTTATCGCGATGTACTATGCGATACAGGGATTCAACTATGACCCTCTCCATGCGGGTTTCCTCTGGATTGAAAGTCTGGCAGCGGAAGACGGCACGTACATTCTGCCTGTTCTTTCCGCCGCGTCCACGTTCCTTGTTTCCTGGCAGACGACACCGAAAGACGCGCCGGGCAACCAAAAGACGATGCTTTTCATGATGCCTCTTATGATCGGCTGGATGTCTCTTCATTTTCCGAGCGGTTTGGTGATTTACTGGGTGGTGAGCAATGTTTACCAGTTTTTCCAGCAGCTTATCATGTTCCGCGGGGAAAAGGGAAAGGAAATGATAAACGGGCCTTCGAAAAAAGGCGTAGTCACTGTCCATGCCGATGAAGAGGCTGTGGCTAAGACAAAGAGGAAAAAGATTATCCGCAGAAAAATTATTAAAAAGGTAGCAAAGAAACCGGCAGCCGATGAAGCACCGAAGGCCGGTGATGAAAAAGAAAAAACGGCTTCTGCTGAAAAGACGGCAGAGGCCGGGGATAGTTCCGGGAAAGCGGAGGGATAACTATGAAAACTGTCAGAATTACCGCAAAAACCGTTGACGAAGCAGTGGAAGAAGGATTGAAGAAGCTGGGGCTTTCCCGCGCAGAAGCAGTGATCCGTGTCATTGAACAGCCCTCAAGCGGACTTTTCGGTTTGTTCAACAAGAAAGATGCCGTTGTCGAGGTCGGCGCGGCAGGATCGGAAACGGAAGATGCTGCGGAGACTGCCGGGGACATGACTTCGGCTGCTGCCGGGGCTGCAGACGGAGAAGAAGAAACCGTTTCCGCTGCGAAGGAGCCGGGGGAAAACGTCATGGGCGGCGGTGATACGGAAGAAGTTCTTACGGTGAAGAAGGAAAAACGCGGCCGTGAGGAAACTCCGTTTTCCGCGGAAGAGCAGGAAGAAGCTGCTGAAGAAGCGAAACGTTTCCTGACGGGCGTTTTCAAAGGAATGAAGATGGATGTGCAGCTTGAGAAGATGGTGAGTGAAGAACGCATTCTTTTCAACCTTCACGGCGAGGGTCTGGGCATCCTTATCGGAAAGCACGGTCAGACGCTGGACGCGCTCCAGTACCTGACAAATCTGGCGGCAAATAAAAATTTCCGCCACCATTACTTCGTGCTTCTTGATGTGGAAGACTATCGGCAGCGCCGCAGGCAGACCCTGGAATCGCTGGCGCACCGCCTGGCGGATAAGGTGAAGCGTACAGGGGAAGAAATCCGCCTCGAACCGATGTCGGCGGGTGACCGCCGCATGATCCACCTGGCGCTCCAGAGTGACGGCGCGGTGTCTACAGAAAGCGACGGAGAAGCGCCGTATCGCTGCGTCGTTATTCGCGCGAAACAGTAAAAATGAAAAGCCTCATGGCGGAATGATTTCGATCAAATAGCCGTGAGGTTTTTTGCTGCGCGGGATCCGGAAATGCTGTGATCCGTTTCGTGTGCCTTTCTTTTGCGGTTCCCGCTTCTTTTGGGCTCCGCTTTATTTCGAGGCCGCAGGCGGGCAACAATATTTCATCAGTTGTGCTAAAATAACCATATACATAGAAAGGGGAGGTGGTTCGTTGTTCGCTTACGCGTTCACGTTCCTTGCCGCGCTTGCCGTGACGTTTATTCTCACGCCGGCCGTAAAAAATTTCGCGGTGCAGATCGGCGCCGTGGATAAGCCGGACGCACGGAAGGTGCATCACGGACTGGTACCCCGTTTGGGCGGTCTTGCCATATACGCGGGGTTTATGGTATCCGTCATCCTTACGGTGGGCTTTACTTATGAAATGACAGGGATTATGATCGGCGCGACCTGTCTTGTTTTTGTGGGGATTGCAGATGATATCGTGTCTCTTCCCGCCAAGGTGAAACTTCTCGGGCAGATCTTATCCGCCGCCGTGCTTGTGATATTCTTTGATGTGAATATTGATTGGATCGATCTTCCCTATGTGGGGATTATTGAATTTCCTCTCTTTATTTCCATACCGCTTACTATTTTCTGGATCATCGGATTTATCAATACGGTCAATCTTATTGACGGCCTTGACGGGCTTGCTGCGGGGATCGCCACGATAGCTTCTATTGCCATTGCCCTTCTCGCATTCCAGATGGGGCAGTGGGTATCGGCTGCCGCTATGGTGGCCATGACGGGGGCTTGCCTCGGCTTTCTGCAGTATAATTTCAATCCGGCTAAAATTTTCATGGGTGATACAGGATCCATGTTTCTCGGGTATGTGATTGCCGCGGTGTCGGTCATGGGATCTATGAAGACGGCGGCTGCCGCAGTCCTTATTGTGCCTTTGGTGGCGCTGGCCGTGCCCATTACCGATACGGTACTTGCTATCGTGCGGCGCAGGCAGTCAGGGGTGCCGATTTTTTCACCGGACAAGAATCATCTCCACCACCGTCTTCTGGCGGCAGGCCTGTCGCAGAAACAGGTGGTGCTGGTGATGTACGCGCTGACCGCTTTTTTCTCGGCAGCGGCGCTCCTTGTGGTGAGGCTGAATCCATTTCTCGGTGTGGCGGTGATCCTTTTCGCACTCGGGGTGTTTATTTTCTGGGCGAAGAAACTCGGCGTCATGAGAGAGGTCGTTCTTCCGCCGACGGAAAAGGATGAAAAATAAAAAAGGAATTGACAGAAATATTTCATTTTATCAGCTTGTTTTATGAAAAGGAGTAGTCCTGTGAAAGTCATGACGGTTTTCGGCACGCGGCCTGAAGCGATAAAGATGGCTCCTGTCGTGCAGTCACTTCTGGCGCATCCCGAAATAGAAACAAAGGTCTGCCTCACGGCGCAGCATCGGGAAATGCTCGATCAGGTGGTGGATCTTTTCAAGCTGCCCGTCGATTATGATCTGGATATCATGAGGAGCGGACAGTCCCTGTATGACATCACTTCCCGCGTCCTTCGCGGACTGGAAGAAGTACTGGAAAAGGAAAAACCGGACTATGTCCTTGTCCATGGGGATACAACGACGACATTTACCGCGTCGCTTGCCGCTTTTTACAAGCAGATCAAAGTCGGACATATAGAAGCGGGGCTGCGCACGGGAGATCTGGCGTCCCCTTTTCCTGAAGAGGCGAACCGCCAGCTTACGGGCGTCCTGGCCAGTCTTCATTTTGCCCCGACAGAAACAGCGCGGGGAAATCTGCTCCGTGAAAATAAAAAGGATGAAAATATTTTTGTCGTGGGGAATACCGTCATTGATGCGCTCCTTTCGACGGTAAAGAAAGATTATACTTTTGAAGATGAAGAAATACAGGCGATTGAAGAACACAAGCGCGTCATCCTTGTGACTACCCACCGCCGTGAAAATTTGGGCGCGCCCATGCATCATGTGTACCGTGCGCTCCGCCGGCTGGTGGAAACCGTACCGGATACGGAAGTGGTATTTCCTGTCCATCGGAATCCTCTTGTCCGTGAAGCGGTGGAGGAAGAGCTGGACGGCGCGGCGGGCATCCATCTTGTGGAACCGATGGAGTATGAGCCTTTCACGAATCTGATGGCGCGGTCCGCCCTTGTGCTGACTGATTCAGGCGGCATACAGGAGGAAGCGCCGAGTCTGGGGAAACCCGTCCTTGTCCTTCGCGATACGACAGAGCGTCCCGAAGCGGTAGAGGCGGGGACGGTAAAACTGGTAGGCACCGGGGAAGAGAAGATTTATCAGACGGCATACCGGCTGCTGACCGATGAGGCGGCATATCATGCGATGGCGGAAGCAGTGAATCCTTACGGTGACGGCAGATCCGCCGGGCGCATCGTGGAGACGCTTTTGTATGCGGAGGGGATTTCTCATAAAAAACCGTCTAAATTTATAGCTAAGTAAATCCGCATATGTTACAATAACTTTGTATGGGTAGAGCTGTACGTATTTTGCGTGCAGTTTTTCATGATATGCACATGCCGGAGATGGTCATGAAGAATGCCGGGGAACAGGGAGATAAAGGAAAAGAGTTCAATCCGATGCGCAGTATCGCTGTGGCAGGCGGAGCGGGCATGACCCTTCTTTCCTGTATCGGCCTCGGTATCTGGGGCGGACTTAAGTGTGATGAATACTTGGGGACGTATCCTTTCGGCCTTATCGGGTTATCCCTTTTGGGCGCCATATCCGGATTGTGGGCCATAATTAGAAAAATGATAGGAAAGTAAGAAATGAAGTATGATACGGTATTCCCTGCTTTTGCGGATAGAATGGTCAGCCGTCTGGCAGCCATAGGCGCTGTCGGCGCGGCCGCCGCGTTTTTGAAGTGGGAATGGACTGTAGCGGCAGGATTTGCCGCCGGCGTCGTATTTCATATTCTTTTTTTCTTGTACATGAAACAGCGTTACATCCACTGGGAGAAAGAAAAGCGGGACGCGGCCTACATAGGCCAGATGGGCGCCGCGCTTGCAGGCTCTCGGCTTTTTGTGGAAGCGGGGCTGGCGGCGGCGGTGGTTTTATGGACACCGCTTTCCATTCTTGGCTTCCTGGCGGGCTTATTGTCACTGTTCCCTGCTACTATCTGGGCAAGGCAATAGTGTGGAATAAGAATAATATTTTCCTGACGTCCAAAAAGGAGAGGGGGTGAGACTATGCATTTTCATACAGGTACACATGTGGTTGCACAGCTTTTCGGAATGTCGGTCAATCTGGATACGATTTTTACACAATGGCTTACTGCCCTTATAGTATTTATTATCGTCTTTGCTGCGAGCCGGGGACGTTCGCTCGTTCCAAACGGTATCCAGAACGCGGTGGAAATGGTCATTGAGCCGCTATGCTCCCAGTTTGAAAGGAATATGGGATCGCATTATAAAAAGGTTGTTTATTTCCTGTTGACACTTTTTCTGTTCATCTTTGTGGCCAATGAAATAGGACTTCTGCCGACAGCCCATCTGACGGCGTCTCCGACAAATGATGTGAATACAACCTTGGGGCTGGCGCTGACCGGTACATTATGTATTCATTTCGTTTATATCAGGAACAGGGGATTCGGCAAATGGCTGAAACATTTCTTTGAACCGATGCCGCCGTTCGTCATCATCAATATCGTGGAAGAACTTTCCCGTCCGGTAACTCTGGCGATGCGTCTGTTCGGTAATATTTTAGCAGGGGAAATTCTGCTGGAAATCCTCTACGCGCTGGCACCTGTGCTTGTACCTTTGCTCTGGGTCGTATTCAGCCTTGTGGTCGGATTGATCCAGGCATACATTTTCACTACGCTGACGTCCATTTATCTCAAGGAAAGTGTGGAATAAGTGAAGGTGTGCAGGTGAGTGGGAGCGGCACTCCATAAAATGCCGGGCGCCGCCCGTAAAAACGGTACCATTATATCCGGAAAAACCGGGACATTATATTCTTAGGAGGAATTATTACCATGGATCAGACTATTGTTGTTCAGTATTCCCTTATCGCATCTGCGCTGATTGCGGCAGTTGCCGCATTTGCAGCAGCATTTGGTGATTCTAAATTGGCATCCCACGTTATCGACGGCATGACCCGCCAGCCGGAAATCCAGGGGCAGCTCTTCACTTCCATGCTCGTCGGCATCGGCTTGATAGAATCTATTCCGATTATCGCTATCGTTATTTCTCTCGTCCTCGTATTCGCCAATCCTTTCCTCGGCTAATTCCAATTCATTGTTAGCCTAAGGAGGGGATTTCATTGGTAGAATTAAATGGTACGCTGCTGATTTCAATCCTCAATTTTATCATTCTCGTTGCCGTTTTGGCACATTTCTGCTATAAGCCGGTGCTGAAGGTCATGGATGACCGCAGGAACAAGATCCGGAATGACCTGGACAGCGCGGCTCGGTCCAGCGCGGAGGCGGCCAAGCTCAAATCCGATCTGAAAGCGGAACTTGCCAATGCCCAGGTCGCCGCACAGGGGATTGTGGACAAGGCCGTAAAAGAGGCCAAGGTACAGGCCCAGGCGCAGATCGATGAGGCCCATGCGGCTATTGAGAGGGAAAAAGTCCAGGCTGCTAAACAGATCGAAAGGGAACGCAAGGATGCCCTGGAGGATCTGAAGACGCAGGTGGCCGCTCTTTCCTGTGATATTGCATCGAAGATCATCAGCAAAAATATGACGCCGGATACGAATGACCGGCTCATAGCGGAAAGCATCGCAAGACTGGATGCCGGGCAGGCAGGTAAGTAATCATGGATAAGAACGTAATCCTTGCAAAGAAGTACGGACGAGCCATCTATGAAATTGCCGCAGAGCAGCACTGCCTGGAACAAACGGAAGAAGATCTCCGCCTCATTGCCGATACCATAGGGAAAAGCAAAGAGCTCGGGGAGATTCTGAACCATCCTCTGCTTGCTAAGGATGTCAAGAAAGATACTATAAATAAGTTATTTGCAGATAAGGTGCAGCCGATAGTTTTACAGTTCTGCTATGTTGTTATCGACAAAGGCCGCATCGCTGATTTTGCTGCCATGGCGGATGTCTATGCCAATCTTGCGCATCATGGGATGGGCATGGAGGAAGCCGTGGTAACCTCTGCGTTTCCATTGACCAAATCCCAGGTGGACGCTTTGAAAGCCAAACTTGCGGAAATCACGGGAAGCAAAATTATCATGAAACAGAAAGTAGACGCATCTTTGATAGGCGGATTCACGGTCCGGATGGGAGACCGTCTGATTGACGGATCCGTAGCCCGCCAGCTTGCGGCGCTCCGCTCGCAAATGATGCAAAGAGATTGAGGTGACTTACAGGATATGAAAATCAGTTCAGATGAAATCACATCTGTCATTAAAAAACAGATTGAAAATTACAAAGTAGACCTCAATGTCGATGAAGTAGGTACGGTTCTTGAAGTCGGCGACGGTATCGCCCATGTATATGGCCTTGAAAACTGCATGGCCGGTGAATTGCTGGAACTGCCGAACGGCGTTTACGGCATGGCCATGAACCTGGAAGAAAGCAATGTAGGTGCCGTTCTTCTGGGGAATGCGGAAACCATCAAGGAAGGCGACGTAGTAAAGAGAACGGGCCGTCTGATGCAGGTTCCCGTAGGCAATGCGGTCATCGGCCGCGTGGTCAATGCGCTGGGACAGCCGATTGACGGCAGAGGCGAAATCAAGACTGACGCTTATCGCGACATTGAAATCAAAGCTCCGGGCATTGCCGACAGACAGCCGGTAAACGTCCCGCTGCAGACCGGTCTGAAATGTATCGACTCCATGGTTCCGATCGGCCGCGGACAGCGTGAGCTGATCATCGGCGACCGCGGTACAGGCAAGACTGCCATCGCTATTGATACCATTCTGAACCAGAAGGGGCAGGATGTCATTTGTATTTATGTTTCCATCGGGCAGAAGAACTCCAATGTCGTCCGTGTGTACGAACGGCTGAGAGCTGCCGGCGCTATGGATTACTCCATCATCGTACATGCCGGTGCTTCCGAAGGGTCTCCGATGCAGTACCTTGCACCATACTCCGGTGTATCCATTGCGGAACATTTCATGCACCAGGGCAAGGATGTCCTCATTATCTATGACGACCTCTCCAAACATGCTGTCGCTTACCGCGCCATGTCGCTTCTGCTGCGCCGTCCGCCGGGACGCGAAGCTTACCCCGGTGACGTATTCTATCTGCATTCCCGTCTGCTGGAACGTGCGGCACGTCTGTCCGATGCACTGGGCGGCGGCTCCATCACCGCGCTGCCGATCATTGAAACACTGGCAGGCGATGTCGGTGCGTACATTCCGACAAACGTTATTTCCATCACGGACGGACAGATTTATCTGGAAACGGCACTCTTTTATTCCGGGATCCGTCCGGCCATCAATGTCGGCCTGTCCGTATCCCGTGTAGGCGGTTCCGCGCAGATTAAGGCCATGAAACAGGTCGCAGGCACGCTGCGTCTGGATCTGGCACAGTTCCGTGAATTGGCGGCATTTGCCCAGTTCGGTTCCGATCTTGACGCTGCCACCAAAGCGCAGATCGACCGCGGCCAGAGGACGACGGAAATTCTGAAGCAGCCGCAGTATTCCCCCTATCCGGTCGAAGACCAGGTTATGGCGATCTACACTGCCGTCAAAGGGTATCTTGATGACGTGGACGTAGACCAGGTTGTCGGGTTTGAACAGCAGGTTCTGAATTTCCTCCACAGCAGCCATCCGGAAATCGGCGCTGATATCGTGGATAAAAAGAAGCTGACAGATGAAAATGAAGCGAAACTCAGAGAAGCTCTTGATGAATTCAAGAAACGTTACAAGGCACAAAGCGAAACAGAAGAAAAGTCTGAAACGGTAGAGGGGTGATCTGATTGGAAAGTACGCGTGATATAAAAGGGCGCATAAAATCCGTCACCAACATCCAGCAGATCACGAAAGCCATGAAGATGGTAGCCGCCGCCCGCCTGCGCAAAGCGGAGGAAAAGGCAAACGGCTCCCGTCCTTATGCGGAAAAGATCGGAGAGCTCCTGCGCCGTGCTTCTTCGGTGACACCCGGATTTACGAGCCCGCTCTTCAGGACAGGCGAAGTAAAGAAGGTCGGATATCTCGTCATTTGCGGCGACAAAGGCCTTGCCGGCGCTTATAACTCCAACGTGATGAAGCGTACCCTGCAGGAAATCTCCGGAAAGGATCGTTCTGCATACGCTTTATATGTCTGCGGGAAACAGGCGAAGAATTATCTGAAATTCCGCGGGTATGATCCCGATACCTATCATTTCGGCTTTTCTGATAAGCCGTCGGCTCAGGATTCCATCGATCTCTCCAAAGAGATGGTGGAATACTTCACAAAAGAAGAAGTCGATGAAGTTTATATTATTTATACCAAATTCATCACCGCCCTCCGCCAGCAGGTCCGGGTAGACCGGCTGCTCCCCATTGAAGCGCCGGCTGAGGGAAAAACGGAAGAAGCAGCAAAAGCGGCTGCCAGCGAATGGGAAAAAGAAAGACAGGATTTCCTCCGTATCGAGGAAGATTCCTATATTTTCCTTCCTGATGCGGCGGCAGTGCTTTCCAAACTGCTTCCTGAATATATACAAGTACAGGTTTATAATGCGATGCTGCAATCCGCGGCGTCCGAGCTAGGCAGCCGTATGGCGGCCATGTCCGCTGCCACTGACAACGCGACGGAAAGAATTGCCGACCTCAACCTTACGTACAACAAAGCGCGTCAGGCACAGGTCACCAATGAAATTTCCGAAATTGTCGGCGGTGCGGCAGCTCTCGAATAAACCGGCTTAATTTGATTAAGGAGGAATGCTTCTTCATGGCAAATGAACAGCAGGGACAGGTAGGCAAGGTCGTACAGGTCATGGGCGCTGTCGTCGATATCGCTTTTTCCGACGATCAGGAACTTCCTGCCATCTATAACGCAATTCATGTCAAAGATGAAGAAGGCACTGTTCCGGTAGATGTTATCTGTGAAACCATGCAGCACTTAGGTGACGGCGTAGTCCGCACCGTTGCGATGAGTTCCACCGATGGCATGGTACGCGGAATGAAAGCAGTAGATACCGGCCGTGCTATTGCGGCACCGGTCGGCGACGGATGCCTGGGACGTATTTTCAACGTACTCGGACAGACCGTCGACAATGACGATACAAAAGTACCGGCATCCGACTACTGGCCTATTCATCGTCCGGCACCGGCCTTTAAAGACCAGTCTCCGGCAACCGAAATTTTTGAAACCGGCATCAAAGTCGTCGACCTCATCGCTCCGTATGCAAAAGGCGGTAAGATCGGGCTCTTCGGCGGTGCGGGTGTAGGTAAGACCGTCCTTATCCAGGAATTGATCCATAACGTGGCGACAGAACACTCCGGCTGCTCCGTATTCTGCGGCGTCGGCGAACGTACCCGTGAAGGGAACGATCTCTGGGGAGAAATGAAAGACTCCGGTGTTCTTTCCAAAGTTGCGCTGGTATACGGCCAGATGAACGAACCTCCGGGAGCGCGTATGCGTGTAGCTCTCACCGGTTTGACCATGGCTGAATATTTCCGCGACAAACAGGGACAGGACGTCCTGCTCTTCGTAGACAATATTTTCCGTTTCGTACAGGCGGGTTCCGAAGTATCCGCGCTGCTCGGACGTATGCCGTCCGCCGTAGGCTACCAGCCGACACTGGCCACCGATATCGGCGAACTGCAGGAACGCATCACTTCCACCAAAGACGGTTCCATCACATCCATCCAGGCTGTATACGTACCGGCTGATGACTTGACGGACCCGGCTCCGGCAGGCGTATTTACACACTTGGACGCTACCACCGTACTGAGCCGTTCCATCGCGGAACTGGGCATCTATCCGGCAGTAGACCCGCTGGACTCCACCAGCCGTATCCTTGACCCGAACGTTTTGGGTGAAGAGCATTACGAAGTGGCCCGCGGCGTACAGGCTATTCTGCAGCGCTACAAAGAACTGCAGGATATCATCGCCATCCTGGGCATGGAAGAACTTTCCGATGATGACAAAGTCATCGTAGCCCGCGCAAGAAAGGTACAGAGATTCCTGTCTCAGCCCTTCTTCGTAGCCGAACAGTTTACAGGCTCCCCCGGTAGATACGTATCCCTGAAGGAAACCATCCGCGGCTTCAAGGAAATCCTTGCAGGCCAGCACGATGATATGCCTGAAGGCGCGTTCTACATGGTCGGCACAATTGATGAAGCGATCGAAAAGGCTGAAAAGATGAAGAAAGGGGAATAAGCCATGGCTGATACCCTTACGAATCCCATGCACGTGGAAGTCATCAGCCCCGACGGACCGATTTATCAGGAAACCGGCGTGGAAATGGTGGTGGCCCGTGCAGCAGACGGTGAATTTGCCGTCATGAAAAACCATCTGCCTCTGGCAGCCGCTCTTGAAATGTGCCCCGTGCGCATTATTAAAGGCGGAAAGGAACAAAAGGTGGCCGTATTTGGCGGTTTCCTGGAAATAAAGGACAATCAGGTAAATATCGTAGTCCCCCTGGCGGAGCTGGCGGACACCATCGATATTGCCCGTGCCCAATCCGCGAAGAAACGTGCGGAAGACAGGCTCGCGTCCAAGAGCAAAGAAATCGATGTCGATCGTGCCAAACTCGCTCTCCAGCGTGCACTGACACGGCTCAAAACGACAGGAACCCTTTGATCCCAACAAAAGAACCGATCCATACAAATAATGGGTCGGTTTTTATGTTGGGGGAAAGACGGTAAGAAGATAAAAGCTATCAGCTATCAGCTGTGATCTGTCGGCTGCAAGCTAACTATTCTTTTACGATTTAAATCATTACGACAAGCGAGTATCCTCAATCGCACTGCGTGCGCCAGCAGCTCCTTTTGACGGCCGGCTCCATGATCCTTGTATAAGACACGTTAAGGCTTCATAATGAGAAAAACGTTAATCGTCATCCTGAACGAACGTGAAGGATCTATTGCCGTGATGAGGAACAGTGCTGCCGCAAATGTATTCATAAAATCATTCCAGCACAAAAAAATCCCCTGAAGTTTCCTTCGGGAGATTTCATCATCTGTCAATATTTGTCGCCGTATAGTTCCTTATTCCGCTCAATAATGGACATGATGCGGCTCGCCGTCTCTTCAATGGCTTTATTTGATACATCAAGAACGGTGCAGTGAAGCTGATGCATGACTTCTTTGGCATAAGCCAGCTCATCTTCAATGCGCTCGATATCAGTGTAATTCGCCGTTCCTGAAAATCCGAGCGCTTTCATTCGTTCTCTTCTGATTCCGTTCAGTTTGTAAGGGTCAATAATGAGGCCGATCAGACGATAGGGAGGCACCTGGAATATTTCTTCCGGTATCTGCACTTCCGGCACAAGGGGCAGGTTCGCCACCTTGTACTTTTTGTGTGCCATATACATGGACAGCGGTGTCTTTGATGTGCGGGACACACCGATGAGAACCATGTCCGCTTTCGCGAAGCCCGCCGGATTTTTTCCGTCATCATAGCGGACAGCAAATTCGATGGCTTCCACTTTCTTAAAATATTCTTCATCAAGACGGTGGATGATTCCCGGTTTCATGCGGGGCTGCACCCCTGCCACATCAGTCACCATATTCATCATGGGGCCTAAGATATCCACATAACGGACATTTTTTTCATGGGCTATCCGTTCAAAGTCGGCACGGAGTTCAGGACTGACCAGTGTGTGACAGACCACAGCCCCCGCCTGTGCCGCTTCATCAATAATTTTTTCTATCTGATCCGTATGACGGATAAAGGGCACACGATGGATCTCAATATCCGTGTCGTACTGGCCGATGGTCGCCTTAGCCACACTTTCCGCCGTTTCTCCAAGAGAATCGGAAACGACATAAACCTGCGGTTGTTTTGCCATTTATTATTTTCTGCCGCCTTTCCCCAGTTCCAAAAAGAGACGGGTGATATTCGTTTTCGATACACGCCCGATAAGAACAAATTTCCTGTCATTTCCCACATTTTTAAAAGTCCCTACAGGAAGACAATCGACTTCATAATCCATCATCTTCTGTGCGATGGATACAAGATCTTCTTTCGGTTCGGCATAAATCATTTTCGAACGGGATGTCATTACCATGGAAATCGGCACCTTTGCCAAATCATCACGGCCCATGGCCGCCTTCAAAAGATCTTTCCTGGAAACAACGCCCTGTATGTCATCTTTCTTTCCCACGAAGAGCGTACCGATATCTTCGGTAAACAGAAGAACCGCCGCGTCATAGGCATTGGATTCCGCTCCGACAAGTATCGGGCGGGACATACAGTCTTCCGCCGTGCAGGAACGGATTTCAGCAGCCGCGGGATCTTCTCCGCCCCCAAGGTAATAGTAGCCGAGACGACGGCGGGCAGCGATTACCTCTCCTGAAAGAAGAACCGCCAGATCTCCACGCAGCGCGCTCCTCGTCACATGGAGACGCTGTGCAATCATTTCCCCTGTGATAGGACCGTTTTCCCGAACGATCCTCGTGATTTCCTGTTGTCGGCCGGTAAGCTGCATAATTTCCCTTCTCTCCTTCTTCCGCAAAGCGGAACTGTGGCGGAGGACATTTCAACTTTCCCATGTCCTCTGCCATTATTTCAAAATCAAAGTTCGTAATCTTCCTGATCCACGACACCTCTGCCCGTCGCCGCATCCAGCATCAGACGCTGTTCTATGCGGGCTACATTCAGCCGGGTACTCTTCACCATATCCGGGTTGACGGATACATAGTCAATGCCGCTCTTTACGAGGAATTCCGTAAAATCTGGATATACGGACGGCGCCTGTCCGCAGATGGATACGGTCTTGCCGTCTCTGTGCGCCACTTTAATCAGGTGGCGGATAGCCCTCTTGATGGCCAGATTGCGTTCATCGAAGAGAGAAGCCACGGTATCATTATTTCTGTCGCACCCCAGAATAAGCATAGTTAAATCATTGGAGCCGATGGAATAGCCGTCAACAAATTTATTGAAACGGTCTGCCAGGAGAATATTGGCCGGAATTTCCGCCATAAGGAGAAGTTTGAAGTCCGGCCCGCGTTCCAATCCTTCTTCTCTCATAATGGCCGTTACTTTTTCTGCTTCATCAACGGTGCGGCAGAACGGAATCATGCAGTTCAGATTTTTCAGGCCGTATTCTTCGCGGACTTTTCTGACCGCTTTCAGTTCAAGGCGAAATGCATCGGTATATTTCGGATCATAGTAACGGGAAGCGCCTCTCCAGCCAAGAAGGTCGGCCGGTTCTTCCGGTTCGTACTTATCGCCGCCCTTGAGATTCCTGTATTCGCCGGATTTGAAATCGGAGAAACGGAGAACAACGGGACGTGGAGCAAGGGCGCGGCATACTTTGCTGATGCCTTCCGCAAGCATATCTACCACTTTTTCCGGCCGGCCTGTTTCGATCAGGTACAGCGGATGTTCATGAATAAAGGTGGTCCAGATAAATTCTTCCCGCATGAGTCCGATACCGTCACAAGGAAGCGACGCATATTTATCAGCCAGATCGGGATCGCCAAGGTTCATAAGAACGCGGGTGCCTGTAGGCGGGAAATATTCGGCAGCTACTGCCGCTGTACCTGCGGCCTGGGCAGCGGGCGTTCCTTTCTTCACAAGATCGGCAACAATGCCGTCATAAATAATGCCGTTGCGTGCATCAATGGTAATATCCTGTCCTGTTTTCAGCACGCCTGTCGCTTCCACACTGCGGCTCTTGGTCCCGACAACACAGGGAATTCCCAATTCGCGGGATACGATGGAAGCGTGGCAGGTCATACCGCCGGCATCAGTCACGATAGCGACTGCCTTCTTCATAGCGGGTACCCAGTCGGGAGACGTCATGGTGGTGACAAGAACTTCGCCTTCTTTAAAGGTATCAATGTCTTTCGGATCGGTGATGACATGGCATTTGCCTGCCGCCATGCCCGGGGATGCGGGAAGTCCTTTTACAAGTACGTTGTGATCAGTTGTCATGACTGTTTCTTCCTCCGATTTCTTTTCTTTATTTTTCTTGGACCAGACTGTTTCAGGGCGTGCCTGGAGAATCCAAAGGCGGTCTTTATGGTCGACAGCCCATTCCATATCCATATAGCAGCCGTAATGTTTTTCAATACGTTTCGCGTAATCGGCCAGCTGGGCAATCTGTTCATCGCTTATAACCTGCGCTTTGGCACGTTCCGGTTCCACTTTTCTTTCTTCCACATCGCCGCCTTCTTTGCGGATCAGTTCGATGGATTTTTCATTGATGCGGCGGGAAGTAATGGTAAGAGAATCTTTATCCACGACAAAATTATCGGGTGTTACGGTACCCTGCACGATGTATTCGCCAAGCCCCCAGGAACCTTCGATCATGATGCTGTCATCAGCGCCGGTCGCCAGGTTGACGGTGAACATGACACCTGCCGCTTTCGCGTCGGCCATCATCTGGACGGCGGCGGAAAGCGCTACATTTTCATGGTCAAAGTTTTTCTTCGCACGGTAATAAACGGCACGGTCGGTGAAAGTGGACGCATAGCATTCCTTTACTTTCCGGATAACCATATCCCGCCCGGTGACGTTCAGGTATGTATCCTGCTGCCCGGCAAAAGAAGCATCCGGCAAATCTTCCGCGGTAGCAGAGGAGCGGACGGCGACGAAAGGATTCTTTTCGCCCACCTTTTCGGCAAGTTCTTCATAAGCCTTTCCAATCTGTTCGGCAAGGTCTTCCGGCATAGTGGCAGAGCAGATGCTTTCACGGATTTTTGTACAGACTTCATGGAGCTCTACGGAATCTTCCACATCCTGCAGTTCCTGAAGCATCTTATGAATTTTCTTATTCTGTCCCGTCTTTTCCATGAAATAGCGGTATGCGCTGGCTGTTGTCGCATATCCGTACGGAACAGGCACATCCACGGAAGAAGTCAGTTCCCCCAGAGAAGAGGATTTCCCTCCTACCAGTCCCACGTCCGCGCGGCGCAGCTCATCAAACCACAGTACATAAGCATTTTCTCTTGCGTTCATCATGACCCTCCTTAGTCAATGAATGATATGTAAAAACGTATACTATATTCTTTACATCAAAAATTATAGTATACCACTAATATAAAAAAGTCAAATAGAAAAGGTTTGCAGAACCATCTTATTTACGGAATGGACATACACATAAAATTCCCGTTTTATTCATTTATCTTAGTTCGGACAACTCCATGCAAAAGAAAAGCAATAAGTGTATATTAAATATTTCATTAAGGCCGTCTTTTACAACAGAAAAAACGCTTCCCCGAAGAAAAGCGCTTTCTACTCTATTATATTATTCTATTTATTTACATACCGAAAATGAAATACCGTGTCTCAAGGTAACACCCTGCCACAAAAAGAGACAGAAGCATCAGAGGAAAGCACCATTTCATAAAAGCGGTAAAGCTGATATTGAACCCTTCTTTTGCCGCGATAGCCACCATGATCACATTCGGTGAAGCGCCAATCATAGTGCCGTTGCCGCCGAAGCACGCGCCGGTCGCAAGCGCCCACCACATATAATCGGCATGGGGCAGATTCATGAGAGACTGCATATCCTGAATCAGGGGAATCATCGTCGCCGTGAAAGGAATATTGTCAACGAAAGCGGAAGCTACACCGGAAAGAAGCAAAATGAGGAAGGTAATCAGGTGGCTGTCGCCGTCCACCATTTCAATCCCCTTTTCCGCAATTGCCGTAATGACGCCGGCATTTTCCATGCCCCCCACCAGGATGAAGAGGCCCATGAAGAACATGAGTGTGTCCAGATCCACCTCTTTAAGAGCATCCTCCGGACTGATGCCGCAGAAGAGCAGTGCCGCCATACCGCCCGTCATGGCGACCGTTGCCGATTCCAGACCGAAATGGGAATGGACAACGAAGCCGAGGACCGTAAGTGCGAGAACCATAAGCGACCGGCTGAAAATAGATTTGTCTTCCACGCCGGACATAATATCAATTTTTTCCAACTCTTTCGCACTCATGCGGACACCGGAAAAATCATTCTTGAAAATGAGAAGGACCGCAATCAGGATGACAATGACCGTAATGACAACGACCGGAGCCAGATTTATAAGGAAGTCATTGAAATCCAGGTGCGTCGCGGAACCGATCATGACGTTTGGCGGATTCCCGATCATAAGTGCCGTACCGCCTATGTTGCACATCAATATTTCAGAAATCAGAATAGGCACGGGAGACATACGGAGCATGCGGCACAGGGAAATCGTCATGGGCGCGATCAGGAGCGCTGCCGTGACAGAATCAATGAGTGCCGCCCCCACCGCCGTGACGATAGAAAGCAAAATCAGCAGCTCCCGCGGAGATCCCTTTGATTTCTTCAGCGCCCACAGCGCAAGCACTTGGAAAAAGCCGGACTGCTTCACAACAGAAATCAAAATCATCATCCCCGTCAAAAGTCCCAGTGTATTGAAATCGATAAATTCTGTAATCGCCTGCTCCTGCGTAACGAGACCCAAGTAAATCATAGCGCCGCCGCCGGCAAGAGCACAAATCGTACGATGTATTTTCTCTGACATAATGCCCGCATAAGTCATGAGAAAAATAAAAATCGCCAAATAAAACTGTACTGAACTGCTCATTCTTCCAATCTCCTTTCATCCCCCCGGCGAGTGTCTGTCCGCATCCGGGATGAATCGAATTTTATTTTATCACAACCATCAGAAAAAACAATGATTTTCTTTATATGTATTCATCTCATAATCAATAGAAATTAATCTAACTTCCCTTCATCATAGAAAGATGCGGTAACCATTAATATGTAAAAATTCTCGCATAAATTTAAACCATGAAATCTGCAGTTCACAGACAGATACACATACAAAAATGCATGCCTACGGTACTGCACCGTTTAAAAATACCAATAAAAAAACGCGGCTGTCCGCGCAATATATTGGCAGGGGTAGGTGGAGTCGAACCACCGATAACGGAGTCAAAGTCCGTTGCCTTACCGCTTGGCTATACCCCCATTATAGAAAATGAATCCTATCCTGCAAACCGTATGAATTTGTGTAAAAAAATGGGGCGAGTGGTGGGGGTCGAACCCACGCATAACGGAGCCACAATCCGCCGTGTTAACCACTTCACCACACCCGCCGCATCTTGTCATACAGCACCTGCTGTATAACGGAATGTATTATACCATGCTTGCCCACAGGCGTCAATATTGCAATCCTTCAGGGAAAGGACCTTTGAATGCGGTAACTCCCTTCCTATTTTATTCTTCTACATAATGATACTAAAGAAATAAGCGACTTGATGATCCTCCACCAATGCGGGCGGAGGTTCAAGCCGCTCATTTCTTTATTAAAAGTATAAGAGATAATGACAAAAAGTCAAATCCGCACGCAACTGAGCGCTTTTTTAGTTGTGATTCCCTACTATCTCTCGCTAAGGTATAATTGTATATGACTGCGCTTCTTCTCTATATTCGTTGTAATTCCCTACTATCTCTCGCTAAGGTATAATGCAGAAATTGACCGTGCTATCGAATCAGCGTTGTAATTCCCTACTATCTCTCGCTAAGGTATAATACGTCAATAATCGTTCCGTTTATGATAATTGTTGTAATTCCCTACTATCTCTCGCTAAGGTATAATACCTGAAATGAACTATGTCCGAGTCTATACGTTGTAATTCCCTACTATCTCTCGCTAAGGTATAATTAAGTTGGCAGTTACATCGCTGTCCGCAATCGTTGTAATTCCCTACTATCTCTCGCTAAGGTATAATAACATCGGATGTGTTCCGGTTGTGCAGTGGGTTGTAATTCCCTACTATCTCTCGCTAAGGTATAATTAAAAAAAGGAGAAAAAGCTATGAAAAGAAGTTGTAATTCCCTACTATCTCTCGCTAAGGTATAATGCGCTTCCGGAAATCATCATAGAACGTATGGTTGTAATTCCCTACTATCTCTCGCTAAGGTATAATCCGATCACAAGGCGGATCAGATACGCTGTGGTTGTAATTCCCTACTATCTCTCGCTAAGGTATAATAATTAGACAATGGCAATTAATACACTTGAAGTTGTAATTCCCTACTATCTCTCGCTAAGGTATAATTTGACGCGGATGCATCGGAAAGTACCCCGCGTTGTAATTCCCTACTATCTCTCGCTAAGGTATAATATGCCATGCTATCATCCGATTAAGGCTTGGGTTGTAATTCCCTACTATCTCTCGCTAAGGTATAATAATTGTAAAAAAGATTTTGGGAGGGGTGCTGTTGTAATTCCCTACTATCTCTCGCTAAGGTATAATGCAAAGATACTGCTATCTAAGCAGGCAGATGTTGTAATTCCCTACTATCTCTCGCTAAGGTATAATTCGTCAAGTGACTTGGATTGCCTGAAACTAGTTGTAATTCCCTACTATCTCTCGCTAAGGTATAATACCTGCTAAAAAAGATGAGGTACTCACTCAGTATCCCGTCTTTTTAGTATGAAAATTTTAAAAAAATAAGTAAATTCTCCTCTTTATTTTTCATTTTTTTAGAAGACAAGCAGTTTACTTTCTTTTTGAGGCTCATCCAAATCAGGAATCTTTTCTCCGCAAAGAATTTCCATGGCTTCAAACTGCCTTTCCGTCACGAGGAGTGTCCGCACAGAGCCTTCCTCGGGAAGTTCCCGCAAAAGACGGCCGCGGTGCTTCGTTGCCGCTTCCTGCCCATTGCAAAGGCGCACATAGATAGAGAACTGCATCATATAGTAGCCGTCATGAAGGAGAAAATGACGGAACTGATTTGCCGCCCTCCGCTCTCCTGCTGTCCCTGTAGGCAAGTCAAACATTACGATGAGACGCATATACTTACTCATAGGCATGGGCCTGTAAAGGCATTAACTCTGGAAAGAGCAAGACTGCCGAAGCATCTTCAAAGCACCGTGATAAACTTTGCACCTCCCGCTCAATAGCATGGTTCACGCTGTGGACTTCTTTTCCTGAACGAATATTGCAGTTTAAAAGTTGGACAAGTCCCCGACGCATTTCTTTTGTAAGATATTCTTCCTCACTTTCCACAAAACGGAAAGCATATAAATCGACAAGGGGACGGAACGGCTCGAGGAGATCATCGGCCAAATTAAAAGCATTCAATTCACTGTGGTGGAAAAGGCCAAGGCTTGGTTCAAAGCCGTAAATCGCCAGATACCGGGCGATGGCGCTTCGAAGAATCATATACCCATAGTTCAGGATATCATTCACCAAGTACGGTGTACGGCGGGTAAAGTCTTCCCCAAAAAGCATAGGAAAGTAAGCGGCTGCTGCCATGCTTTCCACATTCGTCGTATCACCGGACTTTACTTTATCTACCAATTTATCCACGATATTTTCTTTGCCGCAAAATTCCAGACAGCGCCCCTGGTTCCGTATTTTTTCCTGCACCACTTGCCGCCAGAGCTGCTTCAGGTGCGGCTTCTTTTGAGAAATTTGACGGCGGATCGTTTTCAGCCGCCGTGAATTGGCGCCATAAGGAAGAAGGACGGATTCTGGCATATGCTTTCCATTACAGAGAATAACCACCGTCCCTCGCGAAGAAAGCTGCTCCAGGCAGTACGTGGTAATGATGATTTCCCGATTGTCCAGAACTACCGTAGCAATGTCTTCTGCCGGCAGTTCATGAAATACATCTTTTTCGATACAAAGACGATTATTCTTTTGAAATACTTTAGCACCGCTTTCCACCATGATATGTTGGTACATAACTGCCTCCTCTACCGAAAGGTCTGCCGTTTTTCCTTACTTGCAAAAGAAATATTTCCAAGTACATCGATACAGCACTTTTTGATTTCCCTTAAACTTTGTATGCCGACCCCTCTGGCCTTATATGTCTCATCATGATTGACTCCGCTGATGCTCCCTGTTGCAATATCTGCGCCCTTATAATACATCAAAAACCGGCTCGCCTTTTTCTCAGGATCTAAAGTACTTCCTTTTAACGCTGCCTTAAAGGGAATTTCTTTCCCTGCATCTACAAAAATTAAATCATTGGGATACAGAGAAAAAATAAAATCCTCCTCTTTCATGATCTTCCATGCCTCATAGGGCTTATGAGCAAGCACAGCTCTATTGGGCAATTCTTCTTTCACTGTATCCGCCACGTAGACAGGAATAAAATAGTACTTCTTCTTTCCCTTTTCTTCTGCCCGGAACACATCAATCCGCACCATATTTCCATTAGAAGCCAGGCCTTTTCCACCATTGACAGGTATCAGCATGGTGGATTTTTCCATAATTTTCACTTTATTCACAATCGGACCGGGCGTCCCGTCGGCCTTTGGTTTATGGAATGGTTCTTTAAATGCCTCTTTCGCCTTCCCACCATATCTTTGCAATTGTTTTTTCAGCGCTTCATAAAGGAGCCGATCACTTTCTTTATTGTAGTATCCTTTTATTTCCTCTTTATCTTCCGTCAGTTTCAAATCAATCAGCGCCGTTTTCGAAATGGTATATCCTTCTTCTTTCAATCTTCCGCTCCGAATGGTTTCCTTATGTGCCGGGCCATGTATTTTCCGATTGGGCATGTGGGACACAAAAGGTTCTTCCATTTCTGTTATATCAGCAGTTTCCGGGATATCCAGCGGTCTTACTCTGACTTTTTGTTCCAGTTCATAGCGGAAATTCAGCCATGGTTCAGGGAATACGTCTTTTGTGTTTTTATTTTTCTTTTGAAGGACTTCTCCTGTTTCCATATCCACTTCATAATCCCACAGCTCCCTGCTCTTGCTGTACCGTGACACCTTATTTACAATACCTTGCGTAGCGCAGGCGATGATCACCGCATCTACGGCATGGTGGAGATCACCGTTTTCCCTGATTTTATTGATTCCTAAACGCTTTCGGAAATAAGCAGTCACCGCGCCATTCACAGGGATAATCCGTCTTTTTCTTTCGGTATATCCCTTAGCCAGTACCAAATGGTGCCGAAGATAATTGTACAGGTACTTACTGATATACTGCGTATCTTGTAGATTTCTCCGTTTCCATTCGTTTTCTGTTGTTGCTGTATAGTCAGTGCGAAGCAGGTTTTCTCTCTTACGGCTGTTCCGAATGGTGCTCTTCACCCAATGGATAAACCGATTCTTCCGTTCCGGGGCATCTGCCAGATATTCCATGGGTATGCGGTTTCTCTTTTCCCGGTTTTCTTTTGTAAGGACAAGGACTTTATTATTGTAAGAATCATCAAAAGAACGGCTATAGGGAATGATATGATCCACTTCCGCATAAGATGGATCTTTCAAGAGCTTCTCCATATCGAAATGTTTCTGGGAATATGCGCATTCTCCATTCTGCTCTTCGCAAAGCTTAAATTTCACGATATCCATACCCTTGGGACGAAGTACACCAAATTCGCTTATCAAACGTTGTCTGATCTTTTCATTTTTTGCCTGATTTTCCTGCATTCCTTTTTCCATTTTCTTACGATCCCGGAAACTTCTTGCCAGTTCGCGGGCCAGTTCGATATGGACTTCCACCGGATTTCCATACCGGAGGATAATGGCATTGATGACTTTCAGCGTTTGGCTGATGGATCGTTTCACCACAGGATTAGGTATATCATCGATATTTTCCAGAGAACTCTTGCTGAAATCATAACCTGCCAGTTCGCAGGCTCTGGAATAAACTTCTCCTTTTTCAAGAAAAGGGAGAAGTTTGTAGCAGGCTTTGAGGGAGAGATGTCCGAATTTACTGAAGCCGGAAAGTCTTTCCAGAAGTGCTTCTCCATCCGCTTTTCCGATTCCCCCTTCTTCTAAATATTTCTCGATCGTTTCCTCATTTTTATATACAGAGAAAGCCGTTGCGATGGTATCCAACTGTTCATGGCTCAATTTAAGGATACGGTTTTTTTCAACTTTATCCAACGCTTTGCGGATACTATGGTAGTCTTTTACCCAACTGAAAGACCTTTTCTCCGCTTCTGACACAGGCTCCTCCAGATTTTCCGCTTTCCCCTTTTTCAAATCATACCGAAGTCCTACAAAACGGTCTTCCGGATCGAGAGACAAGACTTTGCGCAAACTGCCATAAGTCAGTTTTTCTTTTTTCCATGCTAAATCAGCGATACGCCGTCTTTCTTCCTCTGTAAGAAAACGCTCGCTTCCTCGTCTGTTTACCTTCAGATGGTTAATTTTCTGCCACAGGTTGAACGCCATGAAAGCATAACTTGCTTTCGGCGCTCTTTTTTCCTTTTTCCCTTCAAGGGTACAAGAGCCAATCATTTTTTCGATTTGATTGCCGGCATAAGGGCTGTTCTCGCCCGGACCCTCGTCAAACTTGCGCTGGGCTGCAAAAAGAATTACATATTCTTCTTCTAATTTTTCATCAGCAAATTTTTGTCCCAGATTCCGCTGGATTTCAAAAAGTGTATGTATCTCTTCCATGAGCATAGCGCGGCTTACTGTGAAATTATAGGCACCGTCCCTGTTCCTTTTCCGCTTCCTGAATTTTTCATTATCACAAAGCATTTCACCGACGGTGCGGTAATTTTTCAAAATCTCCGCATTGGCGGCAATGGCTTTCAACATTTCCCCTTCATCTGCATCGCCGCTTGCTTTTTTACGATTCGATTTAAAGCCGCGATGCTTGGCAAAGAATATGAGAAGTCGTGCCCATTCTTCAGCCGTCACTTTTTCCGTGAGCGCTCTTTTTCTCAGTTCATAAATATCTATCGCCGAAGGCACATCATAGAGATGGTCTACTTTTTCTGCCGGCAAAATATTATGTTTTTTAAGATAACTCCGCACTCTCTGCAGACGGAAACGACGGCGGCGGATAACACGGCGAATTCCCCTGCTCATTCTCCGTGGCGCTGCCAGTGACGCACCTGTCTTCGGTACCTCTGCCTTGTCAAAAATACGAGCTCCCAAGCCTTCTATACGTATCGGATTATCTTCCTCGTTCAGTTCCAATACAGCCCACCCTACCGAGGCGATCCCCACATCCAATCCCAATACGTAATTCATGGCTTCTCTCCTTTGTACAAAATATTTACTGAAAATATCTATATATCTACGGTTAAAAAGTCATATAAAAAGATAACGGCACCCGTGGGTGCCGTTAGAGCTTTACGGTACCAACACTCCTGTTGGACCTTATTGTAATAACCTACTATCTCTCGCTAAGATATAATTATTACATTTTTAGTATATGGTAGGGGCGGTGCTTTGTCAATTATTTTTTCACAAACCCATATTCTCTTTAAATCCTTTTATAATATTTCTTTCTACTTCCCTATCCATGCTATATAATAAAAGCGTATAAAGCATATAGGAGGTCCTATGTCTCTTAAATTTCATGAAATGACGATTGATGCTTACCTATCCGCTCTCGGTTCTACGGCTCCCGCTCCCGGCGGCGGTGCTGCTGCGGGACTCATCGGAGCGCAGGCCTGTGCCTTGGGAGAAATGGTTTCCCGCCTTTCTTCTTCCGGAAAGAATACTGATGATTTCCGTGAAAAAGCGGAGCAGTATGCCGCCATTTTCGAATCGGCCCGTTCTATTTTCCTGGATTTGATGGATGAAGATGCAAAAAACTTCCGTGAATTGATGGCGCTTCTCCAATCACCAAGGGATCCTGCCGATACGAAGAAGAAAGAAAAACTGGAAGCAGCTTTTAAAAAATCGGCAGAAGCACCTTACCGGATGGCAGACACTATGAGCGAACTGCTCCCCGCATTTACCCAGCTTCTGCTTCACTGCAATAAGAATGTCATCACCGACGCGGTTATCGCCGCAGAAGAAGCCGTTTCCTGCATCCGTGCGGCCAGATTGAATGTGGAAATCAATGCGAAGTACGTAAAAGATGAATTTTACGCCCGGGAGATGAAGGATTCTTACCTCACCTGGGAAAACGCCATTTCCGCTATCGACGCGGTACTCACTTACCAGGTTAAACTTTAATTTTCAGGCTGCAGCATCTTCGCGGCTTATTTCTATCGGAAAGATTATGGACTCTCAATCGAAAAAGGCGGAAATGGAAGAATCCCGCCTGCAGTTTAACAAACAGCTTTTCAAAACATATCTCGCTCTTGATCACTGGCACCGGTTCCGTCTCCGCCTTTTTCTGGAGGGAATCCTCGTCGGAATCGCCGGCGGTCTTTTGATTGCCCTTTTCCGTTTTCTCCTGGGACTGGCTGATACTTATCGCCGCCGTCTGTTTCAGGAAATCATTATCCCGTCTTTCGGGATTTCCGATTTCCTCCCCCTCCTTTGGTGGCTGGCGGCGCTTTTCTTCATCGGCGGCGCACTTTACGGCATGTGCCGATACGCCCCCATGGCCTCCGGGTCGGGGATTCCGCAGGTGAAGGGTGTCATTCTCGGTTTCTTCAAAATGAAATGGTTCCGCATTCTCTGGATAAAAATCACCGCAGGTGCTTTAGGCATCGGCGCGGGCTTATCTCTGGGCCGTGAAGGGCCGTCTATTCAAATCGGCGCCGTTGCCGCCCAGGGCTTGAGCCGCCTCATGGGACGGACACGCATGGAGGAACGGTACCTCATCACCAGCGGCGCCAGCGCGGGTCTTGCGGCAGCGTTTAACGCTCCCCTGGCGGGAACGATGTTCGCGTTGGAGGAGCTCCACCGCAATTTTTCGGGCGCTGTCCTTCTCCCTACAATGGCTTCCGCTATTTCCGCCACCATTGTGTCCCAGTTCTTTTTCGGATCGGCGACAAGTTTTTCCTTTCCTCTCCTTGTCCATCTGCCATCGGAATACTTGTGGTGTGTGGCGCTTATCGCCGTTTCCTGTGGATTCGCAGGTATCGTTTTCAATTACGGTCTGCTCCATATGGACGCTTTTTACGGTCTTCCCATCTTCAGAAGCCAATATATGAAAATCATGTTTGCCCTCTTTTCAGCGACGATTCTTGCTTTCACACTGCCCGATGTCTTGGGCGGAGGAAATTTCCTGGTCGATTCGCTGGCAAAAGCACGGTACAGCTTCGGATTCCTTGCGGCGCTTCTTCTGGCAAAGTTTCTTTTCACCCTCATCAGTTACGGCTGCGGCGTTCCCGGCGGTTTTTTCCTGCCTCTTCTCGTCATCGGCGCCCTCATCGGCTCCCTGGAGGGGGAACTCCTCATCTCTGCAGGCATTTTATCCGCCCTCTACCTGCCAAACATTATTATCATTGCCATGGTTGCTTTCTTTGCCGCCAGTATCCGCGCTCCTATTACGGGGACGCTCCTTATTCTGGAAATGACAGGTGACTTCCATCACCTCACGGCGCTTGCCCTCGCTTCCGCCGTAGCTTATGTCACAGCGGAACTTCTGAAAGGTCAGCCGATTTATGATTCTCTCTTGAAAAAATCCCTGTCCAATGGTTCTACGCCCGTTTCCGACGAAGAAAGAAATATTCTGGAAGTTCCCGTGGGCAGCGGTTCCATCCTCGAAAACCGGACAGTGGAGGAAATCCCCCGTCTGTCTCACACGGTACTCGTCAATATCAAAAGGCAGGGGGCAGATATGATTCCCGACCCTGATACAAAACTTCTCTCCGGTGATTTCCTTTACTTCCTTACAGAAAGCAGGCATACGGAAGAAATCCACCACCTCTGCGAGGCACAGATTCCAAAAGACCATATCCGGTAAATCATAACCACCCGTAAAACGGGTGGTTTGCTCTGACCCTATAAGGGTCTTCC